>Ga0255761_10002096_pt1 | contig 18516 bp, 21 predicted proteins | sample 071ome_29_FD_179961 | JGI IMG/M metagenome (GOLD analysis project Ga0255761, IMG submission 179961) | Coastal salt marsh microbial communities from the Groves Creek Marsh, Skidaway Island, Georgia - 071407BT metaG (version 2) | ecosystem: Environmental > Aquatic > Marine > Intertidal zone >... | reverse complement strand
GTTCCATACAGGACCCATTATAAAAAAAGTTAGGAACAAGGATAGACCAATAATGATCTGGCTTGATGGAGCTGCATTTACTCCGATGGCATTTCTCACGAAACCAAGCACAATGACAATTCTTGTAAAGCAGGTCATCATCATAATAATTGATGGACCAAGAGTCAGAATAGTCATAGCTATTACCAGTTGAATAGCTAAGCCAAAATCGCCCTCTTCGTTTGCACCAGAAACATCGATCCGCAATCCGGGTGCACCAGTACCAGAAGTTTGAGCATCAACAAAAACAGCGGGGACTAGAAAGAGAAGAATCCAGATTATCAATATAGGAAACCGTTTCATATTAAGCGTAACTTATTTTTCTTTGGTTTTGTCTGGTAACTCAACTCTGACGGTATCTTCTAATTTAGTTAGGTGCTCAATTTTGCCTGGACTAACACCCAACAAATGTTTGTGCATTCCATATTGAGCAACGATAATGAACTGACGATTCCCTAACGGACGACAGTCAGAAAGAATAATTTTCCCATCCGCTTTAAGCCTTGTTAGATTATCCTTCCCCCACCCTTTTCCAAGACGGGTTACCCCGAAAGCAACTAACGCTAAGAGCATCAGGAACCCAATACTGCGTAATGTGAGAGATGTCCAATCAGGGTTAACACCTTCTAATGATGCCAAAATTTCAAAAGGCATAATTTTATTCAGACGAAGGAAAACTCAAGTACTGATCAGACAAAAATAGCACTGAGCAAACTAGGGAAAGATCTTACGACATTGAGTCTACAATCTCGGTAATTTTTAAACCGAAGCGGTCATCCACAACAATTACTTCACCTATTGCAACTAATTTGCCATTAACAAGAAGACTAACGGGATCTTTCGCATTCTGTTTGAGTTGTATTTGAGATCCAGGGCTGAGTTCTACAATTTCCTTCATCGGAAGTTGTGCAGTACCTAATTGTACGGTAACTTGTACCTTAACATCCATTACGATATCCATTTTGTTACTATCCATGAGCTTTGCCTATAAGATTAAGTCCTTCTGATGTGCAGTCGTTTACCTGAAATGCTACCTGATCTCCCTCAATTCCAATTTCTCCTATAAAGCAGGTTCTATTTTCAATACGAAGCTTAGTTTTTTCTATCATATCGGGATTCAATTCGATAACATCATCAACTTCTAAATTTAACATATCCCTAACCGTTAATTCGAATGCATCCCACTCAGCAGAAACGGGTACTGGTATATGGTCATAAACTTCATGCCATTTAACTGAAAGGGTTTTCTTTTTATCAGCTGAAGAATCAGATGTTGCCAATAATTTACTCAGTACAGGTTCTAATGTATAGTAAGGAACCGCGATCCGTAAAGGTCCAGAAACATCCCCAAAAGATGCTTCCATCGACAAGATGAGCATCATCGCGTCCGGAGGAGAAGTTTGTAGAAATTTTCCAGTCGTTTCAGTACCGATGATGCTGGGAGTAAGTTGCCGGGCAGTTTGCCATTGCTTACACCATTCTTCGAGAATGATAAGATTAAAATCTTCAACTAACGCCTTTTCGATATCAGTAAGACCCCGCTCCTCTGGATTGGTAGATCCTCTGCCTCCGAGAATCCGATCAACAACCGTAGCAGATAAATGAGCATTTACATCTAGCAATCCAATACCATTTAATTCCTGAATTTTAAACAATGTGACGCAAGAGGGGGTTTTGATAGACTGAGTAAATGCGCTGTATAAATCCGCACCTAAATCATTTAATTCGAGATTAAATTCAGTGCGCAGGAACATAGAAAGGTGACCAGAAAGGTAGTATACAAACTGTTCACATTTTGACTTCAACCGTCCCAAGTCAGCATCAGACAATACAATCGGGTTCGTAAAATCATATTTTTTTACTTTAACTGAAGACAAATCACTAACTTTTGTCCCATCATGAAGAAATAAAAAAGTACCACTGGACGAGCTCTCTAGCTCCTCCAGGTCAAAACTTTCGTCTTCTAGGTTGGTGGGTTCAGACATAAGGAGCGAAAACTGAAGTTATTGTACCACGAATTGAGTAAAATAGATATGACGAATTAGATCACTCTCACCGTCACGATATTTTTTGAGAACTTGAGAAAATGATTTTTTCAAATCAACGCGGACTCGCTCTTGGAAACCATCAAGTTGAGCATCTTCGTAAGTGTATCCTCCCATGATCGAGAGAGCTTTATCCCGAATTCTATGCTCATTCATTTCAAGCACTTTTTCAAAATCTCCAGCCAGACCTTCAAGCCTAATCTCGAGATTTATGTATCTAGATTTTATTGGGCCTCCGAGGTTCGTGATAAGTTGTTTGATTTCGTAAAACTTTTCCTCGCCAGAAGGTTCCATATCTAAGGGTTGGCCACCTTCAATTATCTGAGGTTTTATTGTGGGCTCCGGTTTGTTTGCCTTAATTACAAAAAACATCGCACCAACTGTGAGCAAGGGGGCAAGGATTATGGCCAACAAAGCAGGTAACATACCCCCACCTTTGGAATCACTACTGGCTTGGGTATCACCGGAAATTTCGTCTAATTGATCTGCACTCATGATTTTAGGGAAGATTAAATTATCTCTTCAGGTTAATTGCTTCATTGAGAATTTGGTCAGATGTTGTAACCACTCTAGAACCAGCCTGGAATGATCTTTGATGGGTAATCATCATGGCAAATTCGTTTGTTAAATCAACATTTGAAAGCTCAAGGGCGTATTGAGTAATTTTACCATTAGATGCAGTACCAGGAATTGGATTGGCGAGTTGAGTCGCAAGATCCTGTCCTGGACTGCCATTAGTGTAGTAACCATTACCTGCTCTGCGTAGATACTGAGGAGACTGGAAGTTAGCAAGTTTGATCTGCCCAACTGCTTTAGAAAAGTCAGCACCTTCTTTGTTCAAAATGAGATTAAATGTTCCATCCATATCAATTTTGCGAGCAAGAAGACTTTCCCCCTCTTCCAAAGTGTAGCTCAATGATTCCCCGTTAGTATTTTGAACTTCGTAACGAAATTGGTCTCGGGTAACTAATTTACCTTCGGCGGAAACATCAAAAGAACCGACTCTAGTGAAGAATTTGTCGCCAGTAGAAGGATCAACCACCTCGAAAAATCCACCAGCATTGGGCAAGGCCTCTCCATCAATTGCAACATCCAAATCGATCGCGGTATTTTCGATAACACCTTGACTGAAATTAGAAGAAACTGCACCAACATTAACACCAGTTCCCAGGTTATGCAGATTGTTGCTGGGAGCACCATCTGCACCCGCCTCTGCTTTGTTCAGATGAAGGTAAAAATTATCAGAATAATTTACCCTAGAAGATTTGTAACCAACGGATCCAGCATTTGCTATATTATTACCAAGAACCTGAAGACCTTCGGTGAAACTCTTTAACGCAGATATACCATTCTGTAGGGACGAAATCATGAGGAGGATGAATCTTCTAAACTCACTTTAACCACGGATTCAGGGGAATAATGTTTACCGTCGATAAGTAACATATCCGAACCATCTTCGTTTGTCTCGACTGACTTAACCACACCGGTAACCTTTTCGCCTTTTTCATCGATTGAAACGAGTTTTCCTAAAAAGCTGTGAGCAAGCATAGAATTATGGGATTGGGCAAAGTTTGAAAATCCATCAGTAAACTGTTGCATTTGCTCAAGGGATGCGATGTTAGCCATTTGAGAGATAAACTCTGTATCCTTCATCGGTTCTAGCGGGTCCTGATTCGTAATTTGGCTAGTCAATAATTGGAGAAAGTCTTGCATCTCAAGTTGCGACTGGTTAGAGACCTCCCGATTTGACGATGAGTTTGTGTAGTTTGAAACCTTTGCAAGGTCATTTCCAATTACTGAATCAATCATAGATAAGGTTGTTAAATATTAAATTTCTGAGAAGGATGAAAGAATGCGCCCTCTCATGGTAACTTCACTTGGGAATGAATCTTTCAATAAATTAATTAAGGAACTCATGGTTTGCTCCAGAAGGTTTCGAGTGTGTGAATCAGAGGAAATAAAGCTGAAGTGTACTTCATTTTGTTCTTTTTCAATTTTGACAGAGTATTTTTTTCCATCAGGTAGGTCCTGAGAGAAACGAATTGCAAAATATCCTTCTTTATTAAGCTGGCAAATCCTAGGGGTAATTCCATCAGATACTGACTTAAGGAATTGATCTTGATAGAGAGATTTCTCTCTTTTGTAGGAAACAAACTCATCGGAAGTTTGAAAATCATTGCATTCAAGTTTGGCATCACAATCTGGTGTAGCACGATTCGCGCCACCACCTTTTCCTCGTCTCTTCTCATCATTCTGTCCAGATTCCTTATAGTGGAATGAATTCTTTAATGGGGCTGAATAATTAGGTTTAAACGAAGTAGTTTTATCCAACACTACCATTTGGGTAGCTTTGTTAACTGCTGGAGCAAAGGAATTTAACTTAGAAGAATGTTGGCTTAAGGAATTAGGATTTGTGGTAAGAGAAGAGACATGAGGGCTTCGTGCAGGACGATTATTAGATAAAAATTTCACATGACTCGACTGATTGAGAAATCTTGGAACTTTGGTTTCAGTAACTTGATGAGGTTGATCTCTTATCGGTTGAGAATTATTTGATGACGATTTTGCATCAGTCTTAAAAGTCGAACCATTGAATTGTTTAGTTTTGGCTGCTTTCTTATTGGATCCCATAATCTCTGCAAAAGAAGATGACGATTTGGGAGGCATCCAGAATGTGCCATTTTTTCCAAGGGCATTATGCCTAGGCACAGCCACTCCACCCGTTGGAGAACTTACTTTGGGGGAATTGAAGTTCTCCACTTTACAAATTAATCAATATTTACGCTGGGAAGCAATCCTCGGTCCCGCATTGCCAATGCATCAGCTAATTCAATCAGATCATCCTGATCACTGTTTAGCATAAAAGCAATAATTGGTGCTTTATCCTCAGCTTTTAGGGTTTCAAAAATGCCCAGAGCTTCTTCAAATCTTCTTTTTTGCCGCCAATTTTGTATTTCAACAGCTGCTACCTCAGGTCCCATTTCTACCCATCTTTTGGCAGTATCTTTGTATTCCTTAAGTTTTTCTTCGCTTAGATCTTTACCCTGTCTAGCTTCAAATTCCGAGAGTTTGTTTGAAAGATCTTCCCTAATCCGATTTAGCTCGCGCTTTTGTCCTTCAAGTGACTCTACGTCCATGGCAAGTGCAGATTCACGAGCATCAAGTTCCTTTTCCCTGGCAAGTAAAGTTTCTTTTAAAAAACCGAGTTCCTTGGAAAGCTGATTCATCGAGTGTGTCTCAGCGGGCGAGTAACTGGTATCATCAGCATCAAATTCTACACTGGTGAACTCTGCTTTTATTTGAGGAAGGGGCTTAAAAAGGCTTTCATAATTCAAAAGTAACATTACAACCGCACTCGAAACCGAGAGTAAAACGGCAATAAGGGCAACTATGGTAGGTGATATTTTCATGATGATATTATGAATGGAAACGATTAAAAACAAAACGGGAGCTTATAACATCCTCCTGTTCTTTCTCCTCTTTTTTTTGTTCATAGAAGTTGTGCTCATTTGCCTTTCTTTCTTTAAACCTGTCCAAACTTTTGTATTCAGCTTCTTTTCGAAGAAATACTTTTCTTCTAGCAGACTCCATAGAAGAGAGCTTGGAAAGATTCTTGATCAGACTTGATTTAGAATCTTTGGCATTTTTAATCTGGCTTTGAAAAGTAATCATTTCGTTACCAGAAAACAAACTCTTTGATTTAAGTGACAATCGTTCGTTAAGTTTCTCCAAGTACAGGTCAGCCTCTTGTACCTTATTGTCAGCGATTTCTCTTTGTTCGATCGATTTTGCATAATCCGCGAGGGCTCGATCTCGTGAGTTTTTTCTTAACCGAAGTAAGGTTTCAAGCCTGAAAGTAAATGCCTTCATTGAAGGAGAGAAGTTAAGGATGAAAAGGAATCTTCTCTTGGTAATAATTCCTCATAATTTTGTTTTAAGAAGGATTCAAACAAAGGGAACTTTTCGATGGAACGGTCAATCTTAGGATTACTGTTTTTAACATAAGCACCCACATTGATCATATCCTCGTTGGTGTAGTAAGTGGACAAAAGATCCCTGGCTGAAGAAATCATATTGATTTCATCTCGGCTACAAACTGCACGATCAAGCCTGCTAACACTGCTTAAAACATCGATTGCAGGAAAGTGATTGGCATTGGCTAGTTTTCGGCTCAAAACAATATGACCATCGAGGAAACCTCTGACTGCATCAGCAACCGGTTCGTTCATGTCATCTGCTTCGACGAGCACGGTGTAAATAGCTGTTATTGACCCTTCCGAACTAGTTCCTGTCCTTTCCAAAAGTTTGGGCAGTAAAGAAAAGACCGACGGCACATACCCGCGGGAAGCAGGTGGTTCACCTGAAGCCAAACCGATCTCCCTTTGAGCCATTGCAAACCGGGTAACGGAATCCATTAAAAGTAAAACTTTTGCACCTTCATTTCTAAAGCCTTCTGCCAAAGCTGTGGCTAGAATAGATGCCCTTATTCTCATAGGTGCTGGCTGATCTGATGTGGAGACAACTAAAACGGAACGCTTCAAGCCTTCTGGCCCTAAGTCTTTCTCAACAAATTCTCTTAATTCACGCCCCCGTTCCCCAACTAATGAGATTACATTAACTTCAGCCTCTGATCCCCTTGCAATCATCCCCAAAAGAATTGACTTCCCTACCCCACTTCCAGCGAAGATTCCCATCCGTTGTCCTACTCCCATTGGCACAAAAGTATCCAATGCCTTGATCCCGGTTCCAAAAGGTTCAGAAATCAAAGAGCGATCAAGTGGGTTGGGAGGTTCTGCGAAAAAACCAGTTCTCATTGAGCAATTCAATGGCCCTTTGCCATCGATCGGTCTTCCCATCCCATCAATTATTCTTCCAAGAAGAGCGTTACCAGATGGAACTAAGTTTGAATTTTTCTGAGAAACTACACGACAACCTGGGTGAATCAAATGGATACTATTAAGAGCCATAAGCAATACCGAGTGATCCCTAAATCCGACGACTTGGGCTTCGATTTTCTCACATGTTCTGTCTGAAATTATTGTGCAGACCTGACCCACGCTCGTTTCTGGTCCCTCAGATTCAATAATTAGACCCGTGACTTTTCGAACCATTCCAACCTTGTCACAAGTTCTAGTCGAAGAAATTTCTTCCTTCAAACGGTTTAGGCGACCTGAAAATGAACTAACCATTTTGAGTCATGGAGGATTCGATTCTACGAAGTTTAGTGGCAATTCTTCCATCCAAAAGACCGAACCTACTTTTTATTTGGCAATCTCCTTTTTCCAGAGATGCATCCTCATGAAATCTCACGTTGGGATAATTCGGCAACAATGAATCATCGCCATCCAAATTATCAAAAATTCCAGAAATTGCACTAGCGAAACCATCTTCATTTTCAGAATCAACAGTAGAGTGATTATTGTTCTCAGGGTTATTCAACGCCTTGAGAAGCATTAAATCATCTCGACAAAGAAAAACATCGAGAGATTCATTTTCATCGGCAAACTCTTTGATAAGTGAAACGACAATACCCTCAACCGCCTGAGCATCAATTTTCAAACCGGGCAAAATGTGCTCAAATAAACCGATCAATAAATCAGGTAATCGATTTTCTAACTCCGAAAGCGTGGATGATGCCTCGTTTTGAATTTTAGCAAGCAAATCCTGCTGACGGCCAGCTAGCTCTGTCCTGAGTTCTGCTAATTCATTGCTAAATTTAGCGTCGGATTCGGAGCAACCTTTGCGGTATTGATCGTCAGCATTTTGATTTGACTCAGCCCACGAGATAGGAGGGTTACCATAATAAGTGACCTCAAATCTTTTAGGTGAAGATAAAAACTCTATGTCTTTACTGAACGACAACGTCGCTTCCTCCGGTATCGAGAATAATTTCTTCATCCTCCTCGAGTTCGCGAACTATTTGAATTACACGATCCTGAGCCGCCTCGATCTCGGATAATCTTTTGGGACCAAGGAATCCCAACTGTTCCTCCAATGCTTCAACCGCACGCTTAGACATGGTGGAATAAATCGCTTTCTTGAGCTCCGAGGATGCATTTTTCATAGCGATAACTAGATCATCCTGATCCACTTCTTTGGTAATTTTGGAAATGTCGCCCGGACTGAGACGGACAATATCTTCGAATCGGAACATTCTTTGCCTGATTGATCCACCTAATTTGGGATTCCTTTTCTCTATGCTTTTAAGAATTTCCTTACCTTCTTCTTTATCGAACCAATTAAGTAAATCTGCAGCAACCTTTATGCCGCCTGACATAATTCTAGGTGACTGCCCTTTTTGTCCGACACGACTCTCAAGGCTATTGGCAACCACTTCAATTTGAGCTAGCGGGGTCGTTTCCATTGCCCCAACTCGCTCAACTACTTGCTCCTGAACATTAGGCGGCATCATTTTTAAAACTTCAGAGCCTTTATCAGCATCTAAATTGGCTAAAAAGAAAGCTATGGTTTGAGGCTGCTCAAAACGGAGCACATTATAGATCTGGCCAGAATCCATCTCTTTGATATCTTCCATGAAATCAAGAGAATCGCGAACCGGGGCAATCCGGTTCATAATGTTATTAGCCTTAAAACCGCCGTGGGCAAGTTCAAGAGTATGCTTAGCAAATTCAAAACCACCCAGATTAGAATTCACGCTTGATTCAATGAGCTCGGAAAATTCATCCAAAACGCAATCCTTGAGCTCCTGTCCTACGATAGGAAAGTCCCCGATTTTCTTGCAAATACTGTCCGAGTCTTTGGGGTCAAACCTCTTAAGAAGAGTAGAAGATGCATGAGGTCCCAACGCGATCATCAGCAAGGCAAGTTTTTCATGCCTTGACATTCTGTTGTAACGATCCTGTACGCTTTCTTCTTCCTCAACTTCGTCCATAACTCTGAGTCGTGTAAAAAATAATGCCTATTGAGTTGTGCCTGTCTCTAGATATTTCCTGAGAGCAGTTCCAACATTATCAGGTTTCTCTTGAATTAAGTCGTTCAAAAGTTCGGGAGTTAAACCACTACCCAAGCTTCTTGTTCCACTTAACAACCTTTGATCATCTTCATCCAAAACCTGCACTTCGGCGTCGGTAGGCTTGAATTTTTTAAGCATCCGAAGAAAAATTATAAACATCACAATGGCAAGAACCACACCTAACAAGTTCTTCAAATGGGGACCGTATGTATCAATAAGCTGTTGAAATTGATTTAATGTTTCTCCAGCAGGACCCACAAAAGAAGGCAAGAATTCGACCTCGTGAACCGTTACATGAGTAGCAATATCTGACTGGTCAAACCTAGCACCAATCGCGTTAACAACCGCCTCATGGATTCCATCAATCTGTTGCGGTGTCCGAGGAGTCTCACCCTTAGCAATCAGAACAGCTGCACTTCTTCCTAAGATTGACCCTGGTTCCTGAACTTCTTCTCTCAAAGTTCTGCTGATTTCAAAGTCAGTCGTTTTGGACTCTCGCTTCTCATCACTTTGTGCCATGATCGGATCTTGCATGGTAGCATCCTGGCTAACATTTGGAACATTGGCACCCATCCCGGCCGCGTTGCTTTGCTTTTGCGTTTCAACGGTGGTTGCTTGATCCTTGTCAGAAGTTTGGGTCCTGGGAACCTGGCCATCTGGATCAAACTTTTCATCCAAAAGGGTAGAAGATTTAGTATTTAGATTAACGGAGACTCGAGCAACTACTTGATCTTTGCCAACGATTCTAGCAAGCATCGTTTCAATTTTCTGCTCAAGTCTTCTTTCTTGAGCTTGGTAGGCTTTCATCATCTGCCCAACTACCCCTGCTGCACCATCGGCCTCCCCCTCTTCCGAAAGCAAATTACCCTGATTATCCAAGACCGCAACATTTGACTTATTTACTCCTTTAACGGCTCGGGCTACGAGAAACTGGATTGCATTGACATTACTTTTATCGAGCGTATTGCCAGCCGTATCCACATAAACAGATGCACTTGGTCTGTCATTTGGGTCTTCACTTAAAAGTAAGTTGTTTTCTGGTTTCACCACAAACACTTTCGCGGAACGAACCGCATCCATCATAGAAATTGTCCGGGCCAGCTCGCCCTGTAAAGCACGCGTATGGTTGGTTCTTTGAACAAAGTCACTTATTCCAAAATTACCTTCGTCAAAAATTTCGTAACCTACATCCCCGCTTTTTGGTAAGCCCTTCATAGCAAGTTCCATTCTCATCGAAGCCAAGTGTTCCTCGGAAACCATTATTGATGTACCCTGTGCACCATATTCGTAAGGAACTTGTTTCGAATCAAGAACTTCAACCACTTCTCCTAAATCAGCTGCTTCAGCTCCACTTACCAAAACCCGCATCGAAGAGTTGCCACCAGACAAAGATAAGATCAGACCGCTAAGTACTACAACCCCGGCAATCGCAACGATCAGACTAACTTTTCTCCCAGCTGGCAACCCAGTCCAAATTTGAGATAACTTTTCTATTCTTTCTTTCATTCTAAGAAGGTAATTCTAAAATTATACAGACATTCTCATCAGCTCTTTGTATGACTCAACTAACTTGTTTCTTACCTCGATCATCAAGTTAAAAGCCACTCCTGCTTCCTGCGACTTCACCACCGCTTCGTGAATGTTATCAGAGCGACCAAGTATAAGATCTTGGGTTTCCTTAGCAGAAATTTTCTTTTTCTGATCAACACCTTTGACAAATCGCTCAAACATGTCAGCAAACCCTGGTGCAGTAACCCGCTCAGTAGGTGAAGTTTTATCAATTGCAGTGGTATTGGAATTGCCTGAAAGCGAAGGAACGGCGAGAGACTGAGAGGCATTAACCCCTTGAGACTCACGAGCAAATTTGTCTGCTAGAGCATTTGGCTGAAGGTTTGGATTCTGCCGAAGAAGATCGTTTAAGGAGGGTAAGGAAGATATTGCGTCCATGAGTTATAAAATTGATTACCGTCCAATCGCCAGTGCTTGCTGAGCCATTCTTCTAGAAGTTTTGACCACTGTTAAATTTGCTTCATATGCACGAGATGCACTGATGAGATCAATCATCTCTCTTGAAACATCAACATTTGGCATTTCCACCATTCCGTCATCGTTAGCATGAGGATGACCTGGATTAAAAATCATTCTACCTGGTGTTTGATCATCAAAAACATCGACCACCCTTACGCCTTGGTAAAGGTTCTCGTCTACATAGCCCGGGACTCTCCTTTCAGGCATTTTGACATACTCTTCGAAGGCCACTTCTTTGCGTTTGTATACTTTACCAGAGGCATCTTGGGTAGTATTGGAATTGGCAATATTCTGAGCAATAATCTCGAGCCTTATCTTTTCTGCAGAAAGAGCACTTCCTGTTGATTCAACACCTGGAATTAAGTTCATACTCATAAGAAAGAATTATACCCGTCCCTTAATGGCTAAGTTCAGTTCCTTGATTGAGCCCCCAACTGCACCGGTTAGATATTCGTAATTAAGAGCATTTCGATTCATTGCCAGCATTTCTTCGTCTAATTGCACGGTATTGCCGTCCATTCTGACTGGTTTTGCTTGCCTATCTTCAGCACTGCGGGGAAGTAATGCCTTAACTCTTTTAAAATCTTTGCGATCAACTGCCCTTCGAAGCTCCACGGAAAATGTTTTGGGAAGGTCTCTTCTTTTAAAGCCAGGAGTTTCAACATTTGCCAAATTATTAGAAAGTGCTTCATGCCTTAGGTGGGTGGCATCTAAAAGTTTCTTAGAGATCAGGTAATTTTCCTGGCTGTATAGGTTATCAAGGATGGCGGTCATTCCCCGAAACAATGCAATCTTTGTGCCAAACAAAGTGAAATTTTTGAAATCACTAGGCTCTTAAAATATTAATGTTGTCAATTTCATAGCTCAAAAACTCTATTCGCTCGATTCTCTTCAAATTTTAAGTTTAGCTTAAATAGGTGAAGGCTCCTGAATTTGAAAATTGCCAAGTAGGATTAGATGCCGAGGGGAAAATCTTCCAATCGTCATCCAGTTTTGCGTCTTGGCTTGGAAAATTACCAAATGAAATAATTGGTCTATGCCTTCGAGATTTACTTTTAGGACTTGAACCCCATTGGAAAAAAACTCTCCCTGTAAAATTTTTTAGTAAATCCTTTGAATGCTTCCTTCCAATGGGGGGCGATTGGGATAATTCCTCCATGGGCTTGGCCCTCGTCTCATGCAATTATGGTGATTTTGCTATTGTTTCTCTTTCTACTGCTCTTGCCCCGCACGAATCTCTCAAAAAGGCATTCATGGGTGATCTTATGAACAATCCACAGGCTCTTGCGAGCACCTTGATAAGATTGCAAAAAGCAGAAAGTCGTCTTGCTGATTATATTAGTAATTTTCCAGGAATATTCTTTACACAAAGACCAGATCTAACCTTTAGCTACCTTTCTAAAGGAATCAAAAGACTATTTCCGCTTGAGCACACGGAGTTCTATCGAAACAGCGGTCTTTTCATGGAAAAAATATTAGAGATTGATCGCGATCATTTTGAAAATGAGCTTAAACTGCATGGCGGCAAAAGAGAAACATTTAGTTTTTCCTACAGGTTTCAGGTTCCCCCAACTGGTCAAATAATATATGTACTTGATGTTCGTACTCCTATTATTACAGGAACTAATAAACTGCTCGGTTACGACGGGGTATTTATCGATATAACCCGTCAGGCAATTGCTGAGCATCGCCTGTCTAATTCCGTTTGGAGAGAAGGATTAACTACCTTAACAAATGGACTGGTGCACGATTTCAGTAACTTAATGGCAGGTATTTTTTCCATCAGTGAGCTGTATTACAGCATGATGGAAAAAGACGACCCAATGGCTAACGGCATGAGGCAAATCAAAAAAAGCACGATGCAGGCCCAAAGATTGGTGAGGCGTATCATTGACTTGCATCGAGATAAGCCAGCAGCTCGTGCTTCTCACGACTTGCGAGACTTACTCAAGGACCAGATGGACTTAATTGGTATCCTTCTCCCACGGAGCACCAAATTAAAAACAGATTTTGGTCATGTTCCTTTGATTGCGTTCATCGAAGAAACTGGGTTTAGGCAAGTTCTTTTAAATTTAATTATTAACGCAAGGGATGCAATTGGCAAGAATGGTAAGATAACGATCAAAGCACGCTTAATTAACAAGGGTAAGCCAATTTTCAAAGGGGCAATCCAAAACAAGATGCTGGCACCGGCAAAAGGTACAGAGATTAGTATTCAGGACAATGGAACTGGCATTGACACCGATTTATCGGATAAGATATTTGATCCTTTTTTTACAACTAAGGAAACAAATTCGGGTTCTGGTTTCGGGTTATACAACTGCAAACTTTTTGTCGAAGATCACAAGGGTTCTATTTCTTTTTCTTCGAAACTTGGTAAGGGAAGTACATTTTTTATTTTCTTACCCCTCGAGGAACCAAAGTAATAATTTTAATTTTTCGATGGGGGTGGCATCAGTTTGCCATGCTCATAAAGAATGGTTGATCTAAGATTGTTGCTAGAATCGTAGAATTTCATCTCACCGTGAAGTTCTCCATGTTCAAAGTTTGCTTCGACATATGAACCATCATTATTCTTTTTAACACTTTTTCCATGAAGTCTTCCCTCCGAATAACCTTGCTCAGACCTTGTTCCTTCAGATGTCAAGTTGAGAAAACCTGAAAATGGTTGCCCATCCGCTTCCCGTGTTAAGATATTTTCATCATCTAGGTTTTTGGAAAAAGAAAATTCTATATCAAATTGGGCACGATCTCCATTCCATTTAACTTCAGAATTTTCGTTTTCAAAACCGCAAGCGATAAGAAAGCAGATTATTATTAAATTAGATGAACTAACAAGAAATGAAATCTTCAAATTCATAAAGAATTGGGTCACGACTTAATTGCGTAAATTTCGGTTTGATTAAATTTCCAATCCCATCACTAATTTCTGAGTCTTCTTCAGTCGATAACTGACCATCCAAATTCAACCCGTCACCCATTTTATCTTCTAATTCCTGTGGGTCCATTCCCTCCTCTAGTTTTCTCACAACTTCTTCCATCGAACCGTTGATTTTTTCTCCAGTTAAATCACACATTTTTCTCATCAGTGCACCCATTTGGCGTGGATCTGGATTCTTATCGTCCATTCCACTCAGGGCTCCCTCAAGTTCTCTCATTGCACTTTGGGCTTTATCAGCAGCCATTCCTGCAAATGGATCCTCTGACTGGGATGAGGCTTCGGCAATTTCGTGATCATCTTTTTCTGCTTTGCTCCCAGTAAAAGAAAATGAACTTAGTTTTTTTTGCATTTTAAGGCTTTTGCCATCAGGACAGAGGGGAATCTTGTTTGAATATTTAAGGGAACGGGCAAAAAAGGAGTATATTTTTCCTGTATCAGGAGAATAAAATTCGTAAATTGGCATATTTAAAAATGTAAGAATTTAGAAATATATCAAAGATTTTGCAACCCTTGGAAAAGATTAAAAAAAATAGTTTTCACTTCATACTGCAGGCTCCCTCCAACTCTGTGGGCTGGATTGTAGTGCCTCTAGCCTATCTAATTTTTTTGCAAATATTAACTGGCATACCAAAGCCAGAAACTCTGAAGAATTTGGATACTGACAAGTTTTTAATTTCATTTTCAGAAGAACTTTTCTCTTACCCATTTTGGCTACAAGATCTTAGCCACCTCCCCCTTTTTATAATCTTTTCATGGGCATGGGCATGGTATCATGGCCCTGTAAAACTTTTTGATAGATTCACAAAAAATTTACATCTTTACCTTTGCTTATTCTATGCGTGCTTCAATGAACTTTCACAATTCTTTATACCGATGCGATTTCCCTCGCCAGGGGATTTGATCATGAACCTAGTTGGTGTCTGCTTGGGGCTTTACTTCCATCAAATTTTGTATTTTAGAACATGTCACCGAATTCGATCTAACTAAATTTTAGAGCAGTCAGAAAAACGATAACATCTACTGAATTTTTATCTTTTTGAGGGCCGCTTCTCGTTCAAATAATGTAGGATGGGAATAATGAAAAGTAGAGAACCACTTGTGAGGAATAGGATAGCTTAAGTTTTCAACATAAAGTTTCCTGAGAGCTGAACATAGCGAGTTAATTCCCCCCACTGCATGAGCAGCAAAAGCATCCGCATCAAATTCATGTTTTCTGGAAAAGTAGTTGCTTGCCGGATTAAACCAAAAAGTGAATGCATTTCCAACTAGGGTAAAAGTGATAATTAAAGGCACTAATGAGCCAATGTGTTTATCAGCAACCATCAATTCTTTGTATATCCAACCATGGGCACAAAGAAAGCCTAACAATGCAAAAAAAACTAATCCTGTTATGAACGAAATTAAAATTCTCTTAGGTATGTGGCCAAGTTTATAATGGCCTATCTCATGTGCTAGAACTGCCTCAACCTGTTGATGATTCATTTGATCTAACAGGGTATCGAACAAAACAACTCTTCTGAACTTTCCAAATCCTGTAAAAAATGCATTGGAATGTCGTGATCTCTTGCTACCATCAATTACTTCTATTGCACTGGCCTTAAAACCAGTTTTGTAAGCCAAAGCAAAGAGCTTTTCAGATAATTCAGGATCTTTCAGCGGAGTAAGTTTATTGAACAATGGCAAAATAAATTTTGGCCACAATACCATAAGTAATAATTGAATTGTAAAGAAAACAAGAAATGCGATTAGCCACCAAAAAGATGGAAAATAAGTTACTCCCCATTTGTGTAGAAAGAGCATTGCAGTTAGCAAAATCCATCCGAGGCAAAACCCTATCACCAGTTCCTTAAATTTATCAAGCAACCAGTTGCTTTGGGTGTTAGTATTAAATCCATATTTCTGTTCCAATGAAAATTGCCTCATCCAGTCAAATGGGATGAGAGGTAATTGGATAACTAAGATGAAACTAATACAAAGTGCAGCACTTTTGAGCAGTGAAGAACCATCATCAAACAAACTGGAATTAAGATAATAAGGAAAGAGTCCTAAAAAAACCAAAATTAAAAAGGTCACGCCAAAGGTATCCTCAGTAAGAGAAAAGCGGTGTTTTTCTAAGTTATAATTTGTACATTTTTTCCACTCCTCTATGTTCATTAAGTTTGAGATTTCTTCTGGAAGAACATCTTTAAATCCTTTCATTTTAAGGGCATTCAATTTTGCGAGAATCCGTTCCACGCAGTATTTTAAAATGATTAGCGCAATGATTGTAATTTGAAGTCCTGAATACATATTTACCTTAATAAAATTTAAGATACTGATTGTCGATCAATCCCTGTGCTAACTTGTTTTATTTTCAAAGATTGCTTAGGAATTAAAAGTTTGTAAGGTGATTAAATGTCAAAAAATGTTACTTCCAGTAAAGATTTTGAATCTACTCTAAATGAGTTGGAAAAAATTGTTTCTAAAATGGAAAGTGGAAATACCGACCTCGAAGCATTAGTTAAAGACTATCAAGTTGGCATTGAACTCCTTTCAAATTGCAGATCCAAACTTTCCAAAGCTGAGATCAACATTAACGAAATTAACAAAAAACTAGAAAACTCCCCATCCATTTCAAATGATCCTTGATAGCATATCCTCGCGTCAAGATTTGCTCGATCTACCAAAGGAGCAGCTCGCTTCCCTCTGCCAAGAAATTCGTGATCGATTAATTAACACTACCTCGAAAAACGGCGGCCATCTCGGTCCTAATCTTGGAGTTGTTGAATTGTCCGTTGCCCTGCATTTATCTTTCGAAACCCCAAACGACTCACTTTGTTGGGATGTTTCCCATCAAGGATATGTTCACAAGTTACTTACAGGCAGAAAATGTTCTAAATTTGATCTAATTCGACAATCAGGTGGCTATTCTGGTTTTTTATCAAGAAAAGAGAGCAAGCATGATGCATTTGGAGCTGGACATGCAGGTACTGCCCTGTCTGCTGCGTTAGGAATGTGTGTTGCTAGGGATTTAAAAAAATCAAGCAACCATGTGGTAGCGATTGCTGGAGATGCGGCTTTTACATGCGGCATTACTCTTGAAGCACTTAACAACATCGCCACATCAACAAAAAGATTCATTCTGATCATTAACGATAATGAATGGTCAATTGCCAAAAATGTTGGTGCTTTTTCCCGTTATTTCAACGATCTAATAACAAATCCAATTTACTCAAAATTTCACAAAGAAGCAGAAAATATCCTCACGAATTTCCCAGGCGGCTCATCGCTGATCAAACTTGTATCAAAGGCTAAAAGAGACACCAAGGAATTACTTGCTCCATCAAGTCTTTTCGAAAAGTTGGGCTTACGGTACTTAGGCCCCATTGATGGACATGATATCGAAGGGTTGGTTCGCTTTTTTGAATTTGCCAAGCAATCTGATGAACCGATCGTACTTCATGTTTTAACTAAAAAAGGCAAGGGGTTTCCTGTTGCATTGCAGGAACCTGAAAAATGGCACGGATCTGGTCCATTCGATCCTAAAAGTGGAAAGTTTACACAACCAAGTCCTGACAGTGCCCCCAAATACCAAGATGTTTTTGGCTCTTGCCTAGTCAATCTTGCAAGGGAAAATAAAAATATTGTTGGAATAACCGCAGCAATGCCATCTGGAACTGGTATTGGAGAATTACAAAAACATTTTCCGGAGCGGTTTATCGATGTTGGTATTGCTGAAGAACATGCCGTACTTTTAGCAGCAGGACTCGCTACCCAAGGCTTCTATCCGGTTTGTGCTATTTATTCTACTTTTCTGCAAAGGGCCTATGATCAAATAGTTCACGATGTATGCTTACAGGAATTACCTGTAACATTTTGCCTAGATCGGGCCGGTCTTTCACCAAACGACGGGCCCACGCATCATGGATTATTTGATATTTCTTACCTACGCTGCATTCCAAATGCAGTGGTAATGCAACCAGCCCATGAAGATGAGCTTCAAGATATGCTTACTACTGCAATTCAATCGGACAGACCATGCTTTATTAGATATCCAAGAGGCAGTGGTATTGGCATTTCCTTAAAAAGTTCTCCGGAAAAGATTTTGCTGGGTAAAGCTGACCTAATTACCCAAGGCTCTGATTTATCTATTTGGGCTCTTGGAGATTTTGTTCAAGTTGCAGAGGAATTGGCAAGGAAACTAGACCTTCTACATGGAATTTCATGCTCGGTGGTTAACGCAAGATTCGTAAAGCCTTTGGATGAAAATCTTTTGCTGGAACATGCCTCTAAACATAGTGCGATCATTACTCTTGAAGACAATGTTTTGATGGGAGGTTTTGGATCCTCTATTCTTGAAGTTTTATCCAAGTACGGAAATAAAACTCCATCTAAATGCTTCGGATGGCCAGACCAATTTATTGATCATGGTAATTCGGTATCCGAGCTTCGCACAAAATACGGGTTGGATAGTGATAGTTTGTATGAATCCTGTTTAACTTTTTGGGAGT
>Ga0255761_10002083_pt1 | contig 18546 bp, 15 predicted proteins | sample 071ome_29_FD_179961 | JGI IMG/M metagenome (GOLD analysis project Ga0255761, IMG submission 179961) | Coastal salt marsh microbial communities from the Groves Creek Marsh, Skidaway Island, Georgia - 071407BT metaG (version 2) | ecosystem: Environmental > Aquatic > Marine > Intertidal zone >... | reverse complement strand
AAAATTATCAATTCAGTCTTTTGTTGCTTTCAACAGCACTTGAATAAGCATCAATTGGGCTGAAAAAGTTGTCACGCAAGATTGCCCAACCCATATTAGCACATCAAGCAAGAACTGTGTTCTTTCAATGGGTTCGAGACACAGTGTTAGACCCCGGAATCTCTCCCCTAAAACACGCCAAAAAGTGTGTGTTTGGTGTGTTTTTGAATCACACACGCATAGCGTTAGTGTGCAAAAATTAAGTCGTTGATATTGTTTTGGAAAGTGGTGCCCGGGGGCGGAATCGAACCACCGACACGAGGATTTTCAATAGAGATGGCAATAAATAATTAAATGAATACAGTAAGTTGTATAATTATAAATTTAGTGTGTGCAAAAGTGTGTTTTTGATAGATCATCCAATTTAGACCAAACACTGTGTCTATAACCAATGGCGGGACACAGTATTTAGAACCGCTTAATCATACAAAAACCTCACATACAGCATAACTGCAAGTTGGATGATTTCAGGACTGGTTTTAAAATAGCGGAAGGAAGTATGGAGTAGGCATAGCTGACTAGCTAATATTCAGCACCCTGTCGGGCAAGGTGGTTTATTTTGACAGTGCTATCACGATGCTTTCTTCTGATAACTAAAAAGTTCATATTCGCTTCGTAATCCAATCGGGGGTTATTAATGAAGAGCTGCAATACGCCTGAGCATCGTGACCTGCAAACATACCGTCTTGGGTGACTAGAACAGTGCGCCAACCACGTGCTGCGGCGCCAATAATGTCGGTGTGCAGCGTATCACCGATCATAGCAATGCGATTTGGAAGAATGCCGGCCAGCGACACCTCAGCCAGCGTGTAAATCTCTGCGAAGGGTTTACCAAAAAACTGAATTTCGTACTTCATTTGGTCAAGTAGCAAATGCCCAAAATATCCGGGCTCTTGCGAAAAGCCGTTTTCGCGCGGGGCGGCAATGTCGGCATTGGCAATTACCAATGGTCGCGGGTTATCGCGCAGCGAACGTTCAAGAAGCGCTTGACGCGACGCCGACCACTCCGCGGACGACAAAAACAAGAAACCTTCGGCTTGATCATAGAGTAACTGATCATCACCCAATCGTAGTGTCTTGGTGGGAATGTCACTAAGATCATCGTTTATCGCAGCGATGCAGCCAAATGTCCGCGCATCCAAACCAATCAATGCAGCATCCCGGCTAGTAATGATCTCTTCAGATTCAATCCTTATACCAAGACGCTTAAATTTTAAGACCGCGTCCTCATGCTTATAGCTTGCCGCATTAGACAAAATGCGAATTGCGCAGCCTCGCGCGCGCAATTCATCAAGACGCTCCGCCGCTCCCGGGATTGGGGTTTCGCCAACATTTAGGACGCCGAAAGCATCAAACACAAAGGCATCTATTTGATCTGTGATATCCAAAAGCGAATTGATGGAAATTATGCTTTGCGCAAACGTCGCCGTGGGCAAGCGATCCCTGACGGACTGATAACGATCAAAGATTTCCTGGACTGTTAACATAGGATATGTGACTTTCAAATGTTCGGCCTGGCACCTTTTTTATTTTCTGGCTTTTCGTTCTGCGGACAGTCGTGTCGACAGAAGATCGCCAGAGCGCTCTGCAATTGGTTGACCTATTGTTGCAAATGCAGCGTTGATCGTTTTGAGCGTCCGCAGTGTTTCTTGGTGGATGTGGCTTGTTTCAAAGCTGGCAGGGATATTTTTTCGCAACCGCACGAGATGTCGTTCTTGTAGCATTTGCTCTACTTTGCGGACCTTGTCTTTGGCATGAAGCAGTTGGCGTGCTGCGTCTGGTTCACCCGTCATTAACACGCTTAAGGCAAGCTGTGTATTGCTCAGAATGCGGTCGTGAAAATCTTCAAGATCCGACCATCCATCTTCCGAAAATCCCAACCCATCAGAATTTAGCCGCTCAGCGTTCATAACAAGACTCTGTGAAATCGCACTGGCTGCAGTTTCTAAATTTAACGCGATTGACGCCAGTTCATTAGCTTTGTTCTGTTCAGTCTCTGATAAATCTTTGTGATTTAACCCAGCTAGGAATCCTTTAATGTCCGAATGCATAGTGCTGACGTCCTCAGACTTTTTGATGATAGCTTTTGCTGCATGAGCATCCCAGTTTTGGAATAAACCCATCGACGTACGCAGCATGACCTCGATTGCCTCTCCCATCTTCATTATTTCGCGTGCGGCGCATGGTAGAGCGCGCGATGGCAGGTGAAGCGTTGACGGATCAAGGGCAGTGCTGTGTGACAGTGGGTTAATCTTATCTTTGCGTTCAGGCGTCAGCTTAAGCGTAGCATCCGCAAGCAAGCCCAAGAAAGGCACACAGACCAGCGCCAACCCGATATTGAACACCAAATGTAGGTTGATAATCTGTTGCGCTGCCTCGGTGCCCAGCCAGCTTAAGATTCCGAAGCTTTTTGACAAAATCACAAGGACCAGCGCAGCACCTCCGCCACGCAGCACCAAGTTTATAATGACTACGCGTCGTGCGGTCAAAGAGGCGTTCAGCGTGAGCACATAGGCTAATATCGCAGCGCCTCCATTTGCCCCCAGAACCATGGCAGCCGCGCCGCTTGCCGGCAAAAGCCCTTGCCCTGTGAGAGTGACAAAGAACAGAACCGCAGCGACCGACGAATGCACAGCCCATGCAAATAACCCGCCAATTAAAAATGACGATACAAGATCGCCAGACAAATAGCCCATGACATATGCCGTTGCGGTGCTTTCAATAAGTGGAGCAGTTGCAGCACGGAGCATATCAAGCGAGACTAAGATAAGTCCTAACCCGATCAGGATGCGTCCAGATTGGCGGATTTCATTGCGTGAACTGCGCAAGAATAAGATAACACCACACAGCAAAAAAAGTGGGATCAAAAATTCTTGGCGGATCAGCAAAATCTGGGATACGATAGCAGAACCGATGTCAGCACCAAGTAATATCGCTGTTCCCGCCAACAATCCAACGCCACCTTTTGTTGCAAAATTCGACAATAAAACAGCCACCGCCGTGGCACTTTGTAAGCATAATGCGGCTATCACACCACTAATCAGGGCTTGCAGTCTGTTTGCATTAGATCGACGCAGAAAGGCGCGTAGTTGCACCAAAAATGCGCGCTCGACCCCAGTGCGTAACAGGCGGACCGCCCAAATCAAAAGTGCAGCGGCACCCGCGATATGCAGCGCGAACAAAATGATGCTTGAATCTACCATCAATCAATCATGTGTCTGGATAGAACAGGTATGGACCAGGGTAATCCCCCACAGGAATATAATGACTGGTGATGACGCCACGTATTTCGTGCAGCATAAAGCCACCCGGTTCTTTGGTTAAACAATTTGGCGCAGCTTCTCGCAAATCCATTGTGACAGCATGGGATACACCTGGTGCGATCTGACAGATAACGTTACCAAAAGGAGCAACAATATTGCGGTGAACATGTCCGCAGGTCAGGCGCAGCTCTCCGGTGTAGCTAGACAAAATCGCCTTCAGCTCTTTGCTGTGGCGCAGATTTTGAACGTCCATCTTATCGATGCCAGTCAAAATTGGCGGGTGGTGAGTCATCACGATGGTTGGCTTACCGCCGTTGGCCTCCAGTTTTTTCGACAAAAATGACAATGTCTCATCGCTTAGATGGCCATGGGCTGCCTCTGCAACGCTACTGTCCAACCCGATTACGACCAGGTCATCAAAGTGTGCGTCCCAATTGATAGGACCAACCTTTGGCATCCACGGCTGGTCAGCGAAACATTCCCGCATAACTTCGATGTCGTCATGATTGCCTGGGATGACGCGGTACGCCAAATTGAGAGGCTCCATAAGTGCCCGAAACCGTTCATATTCTTCGACCGTACCAAAGTCGGTAAGGTCACCTGAGACAAAGACCATATCAATAGGGCCAATCATTGGCAGGCAGCGGTTAATGGTTTCGATGCAATTGGACAATCCTTCAGCGGTATCGACTTGGCCGTAGGCCATTTGGCCGTACGGAACGATATGCGGATCTGAAATTTGGATGATTCGTGTCATGCAACATCTACCTCTTGTGGAAGCAGCATTAGGGTTTCCGGCTTGATCGCGACATTGATCATGTCGCCCACCTTCGGTGCGTTCTGCCCAGCATGGATTGAAGCGATGGTATCAGGTGTGATGCCGGAAATGCCAATCTTGTAGTGGGTGCCCAGAAACGTCACAGTTTCAACCTTACCCCTCAAGGGGCCATCGTCTCCGATGCAAACATCTTCAGCGCGCACGAACACGGTTTGACCTTCGCCACGCGCAGGCAAGGTTAACGCGCCACCATCAAGGTACAATGTTGTGCCATCGGCCTTGCCGCGCAGCGACATCGCATTGCCTACAAACCCTGCTACGAAGGGCGATTTTGGATTGCGGTAAAGTTCTTCTGGCGTGCCGGTTTGTAAAACGCGACCTTGGCACATAACAGCGACACGATCAGCGATGGCCATCGCTTCATCTTGGTCATGGGTTACGAATATCGCAGTTATATCGAATTCGCGTAGCAGCACCGCTAATTCTTCACGCAAGGTTCCGCGCAAAGATGCGTCCAGCGCCGATAACGGTTCATCCAGCAACAACATTCTGGGTCGTGGTGCGATCGCACGCGCAAGGGCGACGCGCTGGCGCTGTCCACCAGAAAGCGCCGTAATCGCGCGAGCCGCGAATGGTTGAAGCTGACACATCTCCAAGACTTCGGTGACGCGGGCCTCGATCTCGGACTTAGGTAGTTGTTGCATTTTCAGCCCGTAGCCGATGTTGGCACGCACAGACATGTTTGGAAACAGGGCGTAGGATTGGAACACCATACCGACTTGCCGGCGCTCAACCGGCAGTGGAGTCACATTGTCATTGTCAAACCAGATTTCACTTCCTGCGTCGGGTGTCTCCAAACCCGCAATGATGCGCAACAAGGTAGTTTTACCGCAGCCTGATGGGCCAAGAAGCGAGACAATCTCGCCCTTTCCAACTGACAGATCAGTGGGTAACAGCGCTTTGGTGCCATCGGGGTAGGTTTTGGCAGTATGAGTCAGTCGTAAGGTCATTGTGTAATCCTTTGAGCGCGTGCCGAAGCCCACTGCATGGCCATCAAGAGCGGAACAATCAGTATGAAAAAAACAAGAGTGTAAGCTGAGGCGATTTCTAGCCGCATTGAAGCATAGCTGTCGGCAAGACCGACGGGCAGCGTTTTTAGGTACGGCGTATGCAACATCCAGGTAAGGTTGAACTCACCAATAGACAACGTGACAACGGTTAGCGATCCCGCCAAAATGCCGGGCATAGCATTAGGCACCACAATGTCTCGGAACCGCTGCCAAGGTGAGGCACCAAGCGAAGCGGCCCCCTCTTCAAGTGTTTTGAGATCAATAGAGGCCAGGACCGCAAGAATGGACCTTACCATGAAAGGTAATGTGTACAGTACGTGCCCGACAAGTATAAATGTCCAGGATGCACGGAACCCTTTCATCGAACCATAGAGTTGCAACAACGCCAAGGCGAGCGCCAAACCTGGGATCGCAAGTGGCAACGAGATGAATTCCTCCAGCAGCCGCGACAACCATCCAGGGTGGCGGGCAAGACCGTATGCAGCGGGCAGTCCGATAATTAATGTGCAGACCAAACAGGCGATAGCCAACCACATGGATAGGAAAATACTGTTTGCATAAAGCTCCCATACTTCGATGACCCATTTAAATGTCAAACCGGATGATATGCCTTTAAAATAGTTTGCCGTCAGACCCGCGAGAACTGACATGATGATGGGCACGAAAAGGAATGCGCAGGCCAGCAGCGTGACGGCAAGTTGCATTATCTTCACTTTGGATTTGAACATGTCAGCCACCTCCAGCCACAGTTGAACCTGACAAGGAGCGCGCGATCAGCAATAAGATCCATGTGATAATGCCCAAAACAATGGACAACGCAGAGGCCATCGCGATGTTCGCGGAAAGAGTAAATTCGGTATAAATAACCATAGGAATAACATCAATATCGGTGGCAAGTGTGAAGGCGGTTCCAAAAGCGCCCATCGCAGTAGCAAAAGCAATCGCACCCGAAGCAATTAGCGAGGGCATTAGACCGGGTATGATAACATCCATCACAACCCGATAGGGTGTCGCCCCCATTGTGCGGGCGGCTTCCTCAAGAGAGGGGTCAAGTTTTTCCGCTGCGGCCATCACCGTGAGCAAGACACGCGGAATTGAGAAATATAGATACCCAAGAAACAAGCCAATTGCAGAATAAGCAAATACAACATGTCCAGGGGTCAATTGGTTCACCAGCCCTTGGCGACCACCCAGTAGGATAATCAGAAAGCCTATTACAACACCTGGAAACGCTAATGGTAAGGTAAGGACCGACAGAACTGTGCCCCGACCTGCAAACCGATTGCGTACTAAGAACATGCCCGCAGTTGTAGATACAGCAAGGGCTGCAAAGGTGGTGGCCAGAGACACCAGAACTGTCAAAACAAGCGTGTTCAAATAACGTGGTTTGCGCAGAATATCGAGGTAAACTGCCCACCCAGCGCTACCTTCCCCGGATACCATAAACAGACGGATCAGCGGTAGCGCCAAAAACGCGATGGCAAAGATGAGAAGTGGCGTCAGGCACGCCAATATAAAATTGCGATCTGTCATACGAATTCCTCGTAGGGTCACGCTGACGCAACCCTACTGGTTAAAACATGTGATTAGTCAACTTCGGACAAGTAACGCTCACCAAAGCCAGCTTGTACTTGTTCCATCTTTGCATAATCGACTGCAACAGCACGCTCATAGTCGCTTGCGGGCAGGAATTTGGCCGCTACGTCTGCTGGCAATTCAACCGGACGCGCTGGCTGAAGATAGGCATTTGTCCAGATTGCTTGACCCTTATCTGATAAGATAAAGTCCAGCACCTTTTTGCCAAGCTCAGGTTTTGGACCGTTGTTTACTAAGCTCATAACGTAAGGCACCCTAACCGAGCCTTCGCAGGGCATCACAAACTCAAAGTTACCATCTTCTTCGTACTTTCCGCGATAAGCGTTAAAGTCATAGTCAAATAGGATTGGGATTTCGCCTGACACCACACGCGCATAGGACGTTTGCTTTGGAACAATTGGCGAATTTTCACCCAATTCTTTAAAATATTTGATTGCTGGGTCAAAGTTGTCCAGATCGCCACCAAAAGCCATGTTCACTGCAACTGCGCCGGCGTAGCCAACAAACGCAGATGACGGGTCAAGATAGCCAACCATGCCGCGATATTCAGGTTTTTTCAGATCCGCAAAGCACTGAGGTACTTCCGCTCCACCAAGCGCATCAACGTTCACAAAAAAACCGAGCGAGCCATAGTGGATTGCAAACCACTTGCCGTCCGGATCCTTTAGCCCGTCAGGAATTTCATCAAATTTTGCTGGCTTGTAAGCGGCCGCCACGCCTTCATTGCCGGCCTTAATACCTGTCGTCACCCCATAATAGGCAACATCTGCTATAGGGTTATCTTTTTCCGCTAATAGTTGGCTCAGCGTCTGGCCAGAATTCTTGTTGTCATGGGGCATCTGAACATCGATTTCTTTATCAATCGCTTCAAGCATTGATGCCCAGTCCGCCCATTGTGGCGGGCAGTTATAACACACAGCATCTTCGGCCAGCGCAGGTGCTGCGAATGCTATTGTCAAAAAGGCTGTTGCAAGTTTATGTTTCATGTTGATCTCTCCTGTTGGATTTTAGCTTTCTTGTAGGTTTGGTCGTCTGACGGCGGAAAGGCTGCAACCTTTTCGCCGTCTTTGCTTTCGGCTGCCAAAGGCATCAGACTGCCTCCGGCGCGGAAACTGAATGTTTGTTCTTTTAGAGGTAATTGGGGCGGCGTTGACCCGGTGATCATCGAAAGGATCGTCTGACTTGCGCCTGCACCCAATTTGCGGGGAGCTGTTACAATCGTCGCGAGCGTTGGATCAATCATCTGACCAACTTTGATGCCATCAAACCCGACAATTGACATGTCACGCGGCACGTCTATCGACAATTGCCGCGCACTGCGAATGGCTGCAAGGGCGCGGTAATCATTTGAAGCAAAAATGCCTGTGATATCCGGGTGGCGCTTCAAAAACGCGTCTAGTTGAGGTGTCAAATCATCCTCGTCGTCACCCACCTCCAACAAGGCAGGTGGTGTCATTTTGTGATTGGCACACCCTTGTGAAAAGCCTTCGAAACGCTGGCGCGCGCGGTCAGAACTTAAAAAGTCCAAGCCAAGAAAGCCCGTGTGTTTATGGTTATTTTCAAAAAAAACATCTGCGACTTTCACGCCGGCCGCATGGTCATCCACCGCCCAACTGATCTGCCCCGCAGGCGCGGTATTATACAGCAAGCAATGAGGCAAAGTCCGCGAGCGGATCAAATCCAGCCCTTCACTGTTTTGAACATCACCAACAGTCAAAATAATCCCGTCGACTTGCTTGGCGATCAATGTCCGAATGGCATGAGTTTCCATTTCAGCGTTGTAGTTAGTGCAAATCAGTAGCATTTGATATCCAGCGTCTGAGCAAACCTCTTGCGCGCCTTGCACTGCATCCGCATAAACAGGGTTTTCAATAGACGGGACAACGCATCCAATTGTGCGGGTAGTATTGCTTTGGAGGGATCGGCCTACTTCACTGAAGTGAAAATCGAGTTCCTTGACCGCAGTCATGACCTTCGCGCGCATCTTGGCACTCGCGGAACCTGTGTTGTTCAACACCCGGCTTACGGTTGCGACACCGCAGCCTGCACGTTGAGCAACATCCTTAATTGTGGCCACTTGACCCAACGCTCACCCCCTATTGGAAACGTTTCCAATTATGATTACCCAAAATCTGCTAACCACGCAAGAAATTTCCTGGCACAAAAAATATTCCGTGTGAAATCAACGCATAAGTGTCGAACGACGTCTCACCAATTTATCTACAGATGCATAGCACGTGACTAGATCACGCGTGGAATGCTGGATAAAAAAGATGATTCGTTTGCGCAATTAGAAGTTTAAGTTAATCGTAGAGACGGAGCGCACTGCGCGTCACATCCTCAAAAACAAATAGGGTCTTTTTTGTCGCGGAAAAGCATTGGGAACAGATAGAACAAAACTCTACCCCAATGAATTTGCTGCTCTATGACTTAAGCCCGTGGTCCAAGGCGCACGGACGGCGATCCAGGGTCCCCGGTCCTTGGCTCTGCGCCACATCACCTTTAATTGGGCCAAGTAACCCCCGGTCACACGCTGGTCACACACTCTTTGACTTTAAGCACAAATTTTGGATAAAATACTCGCACATCAACTAGGGTGTCACCGCTAATTTTATTGCTTTTTCTGAGATTTAGTGGTGCCCGGGGGCGGAATCGAACCACCGACACGAGGATTTTCAATAGACACTCCTGACAGTGCCTACCCGTTTTAAGCAAGTTTAATATCACAGGGCCGTTAGCTGATCTGAGCCACCGCTAAAACCAGGTCAAATTTAACGCTTAGGAAGGGTTCGGTGACTTTTCCAGAAAGCTTGAAACCCTTCGGGAAGTCCTCAGCGCGCCGTTCAGTGTAGGTCATCACCAGATCATTACGAACTCCAAAAACAGTATCCTGATCCAGATAAGGATCATCATCAGGAAATACTTCAGTCACCAATGTGTGAAAACCTTTCGCTTTTATAATGTAGTGAAGGTGCGACGGTCGCCAAGGGTGGCGACCTGCGGCCTGTAAAATCTTCCCGACAGGACCATCATCCGGAACCGTATAACTAACTGGACGGGCTGTTGTAAACGCGTAGCGACCCTCCGCATCCGTTGTCATGAGCGCGTGAAAGGAATGAATATCTTGATTGGGATCTTGGCTCGAATAAAGACCGTTTGGGGCGGTCTGCCAAATATCTATTGTCGCACCCGCCACTGGTCTGCCATTGGTATCGCGCACAGCGCCCTCGACCAGCAAAAGTTCTCCGTCATAATCCCCCTTTAAATCTCCACCAATCTCCAAAACTGGAGGATTAGAAACATGGAAAGGCCCAAGGACTGATGAACTGGTCGCATCTGGTCTAGAGTTCAACATATCAACCAAGGATGACAGGCCAAGGACATCGGATAAAAGCACAAATTCGTTACGCTCATCCGTCGTAATTTTTCCCGTCCATTGAGCGAGTTCAAGGCCTTGTCGCCATTCCTCATGCGTTAAATTCACCTCTTTCGCAAAAGCATGTAAGTGCTTTGCCAAAGACGCTAGGATTTCACGGGCACGTGGATCGGTATCCTCTCCAAAATAGCCCGTGAAAACTTCAGTTATATTGTCCTTATTCACATTTCGCATATTCTAAACCTTAGTTAATTAAGTGGTCAGCGCGCGATCTGTTGATCGCGTTATATTTTCTTGAACGCTATAGGCTTTACAGTTTCACTTCGTTCACAACGGGATTGGCGCAGATCCCAATTCCTTCGATCTCAACCTCAATGGTTTCACCATCCCTCAACCAGCGAGGGGGGATTTTTGCATGGCCAACGCCGGGTGGCGTTCCCATAGCTATCAAATCTCCCGGACATAGGGCGGCAAATTCTGACACTGCGGAAATGGTGCTTGCGACAGACCACATCATATCAGAGGTTGTTGCGCTTTGCAGAATTTCGTCACCGACGCGACTTTCAATTTTTAGGCCAGCCGCACCTTCAGGCAAAGCATCCCTGCTTACCACGAAAGGTCCAATAGCACCGGTTGCATCGAAGTTTTTACCCGATGTCCATTGGTGCGATTTTCGTTGAAAATCTCGAACAGATCCATCGTTGAAAATGGTATATCCGAAGACATGATTTAAAGCCTCTTCAGGTGTAATATGTTTTCCAGCTTTGCCAATAACAACCATCAGCTCCGCTTCATAATCCAATTGCTCTGAACAGGCTGGGCGCATCATTGGAGCACCCGCAGGCATAAGAGACCTTTGTGTCCGCATGAAAAAGACTGGATATTTAGGGATTTCATAACCGCCTTCTTTGACGTGATCGACATAGTTCAACCCCAGGCAAATCGTCATGCCCGGTGATGCAATCGGCAGAGCCGGTTTGAGCGAGGCAACCGGCACCGATCTGCCTCTTGTTGAGATGTCTTGCAATTCATCAAGTGTTTTCCCTGAAGTCATAACACCCAATAAATCTGGACCAAGCGATGAATCTTGCTCTGTAAGATTTATCGCACTGTCTCCTGAGACAAGAAAAACAGCGGTTCCACCAGGGATTTGCCCAACCAAAAACTTCATAATACGCTCCTATCCCTCTACTTTTTGTATGTGTATCAAGCGCGCACGAGCGCAGATGAACAGGCCCACGAAAACTGCCGGACCAAAAATCCATGGATTGGCAGACATAATCATGGCCGCCAATCCAAAGCGAATTGCCGAGTCCCAGTATTTTAGGCGCATAAAGTCAAACTGTGCGAGCGCACTGGCCAGCAAATATAACGCCAAGATTACCTTGGCCAATAGCCCGAGCAATGCGCCAATATGAATATCACCATCATAACCCACCAGATATGTTACAGCTCCCGCGCTAGACCTGGGATCAACCACCGCAGCAGGGATCAGCAATAATTCGGGATAAAAGGCGAATACAAACGGAATAATGAACATAACAACGCCGGAACGCACCGCAGAAAAGCTGGTGGCAATTGGATCGGCCCGCGTGATCGTTGACGCAGCATAGGAAGCCACTGCAACTGGTGGCGTGATGGCGCTCGCGCAAGCAAAATAAAAGATAAACATATGTGCCGTAAAATGGGCAATCCCTAAGCCCACCAACAACGGTCCCATTAAAAGCGCGGCGTTGATATAGGCCGGCACCGCAGGCATCCCCATGCCCAGCAATATCGCTAAAAACATCGTAACCAGCAAGGCTATAAACTGAAAGACGATTGGCGCCGATCCACCTAAGTCCAATGCACGCAACCACCCCAAAACATCCAATGCAATAAAATTTGCAAGCCCCGTTAGGTTTAGGCTTACATCAATAACGGACACAGCCAAAAACATGAGGTAGAGTGTCGATATCGTCACGCCTGCATTTCCCAATGCATCAAACAAAAGGCGGGGCTTACGGCGAAATTCGGGGTCAATAAATAAGAGCAAGGTCAGTAGGATTGCCGCCCACCAACCAACGCTTCCTGCGTCCCCTGCTGAATTCTGAACAAGTTGCATGATCCAAGGGAGATGAATGGCGCGACAATTATCTCCAATTTGAAGTATTTCAGCCCCCAATAGCCGCGATAGCGGATCACAGCCAATTGCATCCTTGGGGATCAGCAGCAGAACGACAATTAAGATCAGTGGCAGAAAGATTTGTATAATATGCAAACGGTCACGCCTGCTCAGGCGCATGTCGGGGGTGAGTTCGCCAACGGCAACAATGCCTTGTTTTCGAGACTGGAACATGACCGACAAAAACATGCAAAAGAAATAGGCCACGGCTGGGATCGCCGCGGCAATTGCAACTTCTCGGTAAGGAACACCTGTCATTGAGGCCAAGACAAAAGCAGCGACACCCATTATCGGCGGCATTATTTGCCCGCCTGATGAAGCCGCCGCCTCGATTCCGCCCGCATAGACTTTCGAGAAGCCACGTTTCACCATCATGGGTATTGTTAAAACACCCGTGCCCAACACATTTACAACGGGTGTCCCCGTGGTGGTCCCAAACATGGCCGAGGCGACAATCGCAGCATGGGCAGGGCCGCCGCGCAGGTTACGCGTCCACAAAAAGGCAATTTTAATCAGAACATTGCCCCCAGAGGACACGGCCAACAAGGCGCCCAAAACGACATAGGGAAAGACCGTGTTTAACATGATATGAATGAATTGCCCCAATAGGCCAGACCCCTGATTGATCAGGATATCATGAAGGCGGGCGCGTCCATCCAATAAGCTCCGCGGCTCACCTCCCAAAGAGGTTATCAGGTATTTATTTATCTCCGAAGAGCCAAAATAATACCAAATTAAAACTGTTAAAAGCGCATAGGCTGCCAAAAAAATTGAGATGAAAACGAGGGGAAATCCCCAAACCTTTATAGTATAGGTTAGAAAAACAACGATCGAGAGCGCAATAATTGCAAACAGCCAATTTCCCGTAGTGGCCAGGCATTTTGGGTTTTCGACGCTGGTCGGCAGTGGCAAGCCCATGGCGGCAGCCAGATCTCGCTCTGTCTGCAACGTGCGCTCAATCAGTGCGGCCCGCTCACCACTTAAAACATCAAGTATGCAAACAGCTTCATGCTCGATCAAATATGTCAGTGAAATTGTGAAAGCTGCCAGGATAAGAGCTATATCCATTGCCAAACCGGTCGCACGCCAGACCGGAGAGCAGTCTTGCCAGCTCCGCCAAACAGAGCTTTTCAAGACCACTATGATCATCATCCAGGTAAAGACGATAGGATAAAAAATTTCGTATGAAAATCGCCGCACTGCCAGGTCCGGCATGTCCAAAAGCGTGCGCCAGAATTGATCCCAGCCCGGAATTGAAGGTGTCGAATTTACCATTCCGACCAAAACCAAAAACAATGCCAGACAATAGATCAGTTTGGACGATCCAAGGCTCGGGGAGTGGCTGTCTGGATTGGTCAAAGTTTAACCGCCTTAAATGTGTCTGGGTGTTTGGATGCAAGGTCGACCTGCATCCAAACTTTGATCTTTTATTTAAAGTGCACACTCCGGAAGTGCATAGCCAGCTTCCTGCCACGCGCGCGCTGCACCGGCATGGTACTTTACGGGATTGGGGCCACACATGCCCGATTCACGGGCATCCAAGGCCTCTAATCCAATATTCCGTGCGTAGGGTGCTTTGCCATATATCGCATCGAGTGTTTCGATATGTGCCTTCGTCAGCTCATAAGCCAAATCATTGCTCATCGAGGCATTGACACAATTGCCGCCGACAGAGCCTCGTGTTCGAAATGTGTCATCTTCTGACACAATGGTCGCATTCTCACCAAGAGTTTGCATTTGTGAGAGTGGCAAGGTGAAGGGTGCAGACCCAGGCGCACCTAACACGCGCTGCATGGCTTCACTCTCATACATCGCCTTAGGAATGGACCAGAACGTCATTTTTCCAGCTGAAAGCGCTTGAAGCGGACGATCAGACGGCACAAATTCGGGCAAGACAGCCGCGTCTGATGTTCCTTCTGTGATGGTTGTTGCCATCTGGGACCAATCACTTTGAATCCCCTCGTAGCCCTTGCCCTCTTCCATGCCTGTTATGACCTGGATCAAACCACGCGCCTCTGCTGTTGCGCCGCCCCGTGGTGGTCCATTCAAGATACGCCGGCCTTCCAAGTCATCCCAGCCCTGAATTCCAACAGTATCATAGGCATAAAGAAGATAGGCGCCGAAAGAATAGGGATATAAAATACGCAGATTAGAGGCCAGTTCAGCCCCTTTTTCCGCGCCCATGGCCGCGTAAGGGCCAACACCTTTAGACATCAAAAAGGGGAGAACGAAAGGGCATATGCCAATATCTGCCTTACCTTCGGCCACCGCCAAGGTGGCGTTTGCGCCTGTTTGACCGAGAGTGATTTGAATATCCGCTATGCCGCGCGCTGCGGCGACTTCAGCCAAATGCGCGATCGTCAGATGCACGGCAACTCCAGGGGCTGAAGTATGTGCCGTGAGATTCTCCTTGGATAAAGCGGGCACAGCCAGAGCAATCGCACCACTGGTAAAAATAGTAAATAAAGTCGTCCTCATTATATTTCCTCCTTGTTTCAGTAGGTATCTAGGTACCAGTCTACTTGGTCTTCAGTCGTGTTTGATGGATTTGTCAAAATATGGAACCGGTGAAATCTTGGCGCGGATACCAACTACTTCATGCTCCTCAACGGTTCGGCGTTTCGAGCCCGGTTCACCCCACAATAGCGTGACTTCCTGCCCCATCACAGCCTGCTCTGGCGCGATTAAAGCTGTGGAAAGCACCGCGCCTGCATTGGATGAGTAGGAAGACCATTGAGAAATGCCAATTGGAGATCCATTCAGCTGAACTTCATCATATTCAAAGGTCGCATACATCGGTACAGGTAGAGAAATGAACTTGGTCCGCGGAGTTTCTGTCCCCACAGCGCGGCGCATCACATCGAACACATCCTGATTGTTCCATTCTAGAGTGACTTTAACCCGGTGCGGGTCATCCTTGCGTGATACCAAGGCCTCGCGGCCCAAGAAATCATGACCGAGATGGACCATCTTGCCATATCCAAGCTCATTAGGCTCAACGAGATAATCAGACACGTTGTTCGAATGGAAGCTCCCGCCCAAGGAGGCTGCACCCTCGAAAGATTTTTCTGGCAACCATTCGCGAAACGCTTTCATCTCATCGCCGCAATACACTGCGGGGAATGGGCGCGGCATCCAGCCGGATTCTTGTGCGGCTGTTGGGTAGGTGGAAGCGCCAGCTTTGCGTAAATCATAAGCAAGACCAGCCTGCTCCACCTTTTCACGGACAGCTTGCTGTGCATCCCAAGGCCCATAAATTTCGAACCCTGGACGCCCGGCCATACCGTGCCGGAGCGCGCGCACTGTATGGCCAGCTATTTTGAATTCTCCGATGTGGAAGAATTTAATGTCTGGCAACGGACCTTCGACCACCTCTTTGAGCAACGGCAAGGCGTTTGGCCCCTGTAACTGAAAACGGAACACATCGCGGCTCGGGCGTGGCACGATCATATTTTCGTTGCGTGTCACCTCAATACGAAGTTGCGATTGTTCTGCATTATATTGCAGCCAATTACTCGCCGTGGGTGGGCCAACAACCCGCAAAAAATCATCGGATTCGCAAAATACAATTGCATCTGAGATCAAGTTTCCAGACTGGTCGACCATGACCAATTGCTTGGCCCGCATCGCATGCAAATCACTCAGCTTATTTGTTGCAAAATAACTGATAAATTTCAGCACATCCGCACCACGCAAATGGAGCTCGGTCATATGATAAGATTGTTCAAATAGAACGACCGATTGGTGCCAAGCCCGTTGCTCATCGCGCCAATTGGTAAATTCAGGAGGAATTCCAGGAAAGATAACATGTCCTAAATCCGAACTGCGTAGCATTTGCAAAACGCCGCCAGCCTCACCAATTTTTTCTTCTAAGCTTCTATTTTTCATAGCATTTCCTTGAGTATGGATTTGAATTCCATTAGAATGGCTTCGCGCCACGATGATAGGGTATGACTGAAATGTTCTTGCCAATTTCAATTGTCATTAGATCTTCGGCCACGAGAACCGTCCCATCGAATTCTGCAGCGATCTCCTCCATCACCTGTCCAATCGGCATAGGATGGGGCGGGAGCAGCACGAGATGAGTGAGCATCGCCAGTTTAGGGCGGGTTTGCGCAAAAACGCGCCCCACGTCTTGAGGCGTTGCGTGGTGGTCGATGGCAATTTTTGCTCTGGGGTTGGCTTCAAAGGTCGCCGGTGTCGCAGCGGCGACCTCATGAATAAAAACGTCCGCTTCCTGCGCTTGAGCTATCAAGTTTTCATTATAGCGCGTGTCATGACTGTGGACAAAGACATGACCACAATATTCGACCCTAAACGCATAGGCGGGGCGAATGAATTCTCCATGATCGACTTCAATGGCAATGATCTTCAGCCCATTACGATCGAACACAACTCCCTCCGAATAGAGGTGGGGAATAATTCGCATGTGCTCAGGATCAATTTCATGATCAGCAACCCTAATGTCACGATCTGGGCGCGTGACCAACCACGATCCTTCGGCGATATCGTTCACTCCGGGCGGCCCAAAGACATGTAAAGGACCACCTCGATTGGCAAAGGGTTGTTGAATGGTGCCAGTCATCAATAAATCAAAGAGGCCAGAATAATGATCCGAATGGTAATGCGAGAGAATTACCGTATCCGTACATCCGAGCGAAAACCCCGCTTGAGACATGCGAATGACCGTCCCACGGCCGCAATCAATCAGGACCTTTTCATGACCAGCTTCGATCATAGTGCTGGTGCCAAAAGCCTGTATATCAGGATTTGGGATCCCCGTACCAAGAAGCGTTATTCGCAATGTATCTGTTTTCAAGTTCATGAAATTTCTAACCTTTAAGTAAAGCTTGTGAGAAATTTGATATGATGTAAAATCAAAATTTTAACCGATCCATAAAAAAATGATATAACTTATGAATCCGAAATATCTCGCACAGCTCGCAACAATTGTAGAACTCGGCTCGGTGACAAAAGCCGCGCAAAAGCTGAATACAACCCAACCCACATTGTCGCGCACAATTAAGTTGATCGAGGATCGCGTGGGCGCTCCGGTCCTACGGCGTGGGCGTCACGGCGTTACTGCAACTGAAATTGGCTTTCGGTTAGCAGAGTCAGGGCGAGAGATATTGCGCAGGTCTCAACAGGCCGAAACAGCCATACGAGAGTGGAAAGATGGGCAAGTTGGCGAAATCAGGATCGGTGTCGGCCCAATGCTTGCCGCAACATTGATGGGGAATTTTTTCTCTCGAATGGTTTTGGCACCCCCCAATTATGGTATTAAAATCGTCTGCGAATATGCTGCACGTTTGGTTGAAAGATTGCATCAAGGTCAACTCGATGTTGCAATTATTCCATATGATCTGAACCGAGGTGAGGACCAATTGGTGCGTGAAAAATTATTTCAGGACCAATTGGCCGTATTCGTTGGCGGAAATGATCCATTGGCCAATGAAAAAAATGTCGTGCCCCAAAGGTTACTACACCATAAATGGATTTCAGTCGGTGAAATCTCTGGTCTGTTTGACATCACCCGCGACACGCTCAACCATCTCGGTTTGTCGGATGTGATGCCAACTCTGGAAAACACCGGTGATGTGACCATGACTTTCAGGATTCTTGAATCGACCCGGTCCTGCAGCGTTTTGCCATCCCGCATTTTAGGTGGGATTCAGCCCCGTTACAACATCGCACCTGTCGACCTCAACGTTGATTTGCTCGCGCGTAATTTTGGCCTTTGGACCACGAGTTCAAGCAGAGACCTTTTAGAAACCATAGATTTCTCGCATCGCTTAAATATTTACCTTGCCGAAAAAGGATTGAAATAAGTGCAGTCAGAGGTCCGGACAGACAAACGAGCCCAAGCATCACTCATCGATTAGCAATCTTTAGCGGACTTATGCAGATCTCATATGCACCTGTGTATAAATATTATGCCTTTAGTGTTTATATAATGAGCGAGCGCTATGCGCACTGACAACTACTTAATTCAATCAGCAAGAACTGTGTTCTTTCACTAGGTTCGAGACACAGTGTTGGGTCCGGATTCACGACTGACAAACACGCCAAAAAGTGTGTGTTTGGTGTGTTTTTGAATTGTACACGCATAGCGTTAGTGTGCAAAATTAAGTCTTTGATATTATTTTAGAAAGTGGTGCCCGGGGGCGGAATCGAACCACCGACACGAGGATTTTCAATCCACTGCTCTACCCCTGAGCTACCCGGGCACGGAAAGCGTGAACGCTTTGGGTGATGGCGTT
>Ga0255761_10002078_pt1 | contig 18551 bp, 18 predicted proteins | sample 071ome_29_FD_179961 | JGI IMG/M metagenome (GOLD analysis project Ga0255761, IMG submission 179961) | Coastal salt marsh microbial communities from the Groves Creek Marsh, Skidaway Island, Georgia - 071407BT metaG (version 2) | ecosystem: Environmental > Aquatic > Marine > Intertidal zone >... | reverse complement strand
TTTCCTTAAACATCTTTCAAAAATAAGCATTCCTTTAATCACAATAAAGAATACCAAACATTTTAAATATCTTTGTGCCTATGTTTAATATTGTGATTTTTGGTAAACCAGGATCTGGGAAAGGAACTCAGGCTGATTTTTTAAAAGATAAATATGATTTATATCATATATCTACAGGTGATTTATTTAGAAAAAATATTATAAATAAAACTGACCTGGGTATTGAAGCAAAATCATTTCTTGATAATGGAGATCTCGTGCCTGACATTGTTACAATTAAAATGCTTGAAAATGAAGTTTTAGCAAATAAGGATGTTAATGGTTTTATTTTTGATGGTTTTCCAAGAACACATAATCAGGCTGAATCCCTCGATATTTTTCTTGAATCTATTAACCAGAGGATAAATGCAACTATTGCTCTAGAAGTTGATGAAGATGAACTAATAACTAGGTTATTAGATCGAGGTAAAACTACTAATAGATCTGATGATCAGGATATCGAAAAAATTAAAAATAGATTTAACGAGTATAACAATAAGACATCTATACTAATTGATTTTTATCAAAAACAATCAAAGTTTTACTTAGTTAATGGCCACGGAAGTGTTGATGATATTACTTCAAGATTATTCAACCTTGTTGATAGTTTAATATAGTCTGTTATGATAGTCGATAATTTTGTTGATTATGTCAAGCTTACTGTTAATTCAGGTAAAGGTGGAAAAGGTTCTACTCACTTGAGAAGGGAAAAGTTTGTTCCAAAAGGAGGGCCAGATGGTGGTGATGGTGGTAATGGTGGTAATATTATTTTAAAAGGTAATAGTAATTTATGGACTCTTCAAAGTTTTAGGTATAAGAAACATTTTAAAGCAGGAAATGGCGGAGATGGTAGTGGTTCAAGAAAATCTGGAAGTAATGGAGAAAATGTTGTAATTAATGTTCCACTTGGGACTGTTATTAAGGATTTAGAGACTGAAAAAATTATTTGCGAGATAAATGATGAGTCCTCAGATTTAATTCTTTTAAAAGGTGGTAAAGGTGGACGTGGTAACTTTCATTTTAAGACCCCTACTAATCAAACTCCTAGATATTCTCAAAGTGGACTTCCCGGTAAGGAACTGAAAATAATATTAGAGCTTAAAGTTTTGGCAGATGTTGGATTAGTTGGATATCCTAATGCTGGAAAGTCAACACTGCTGTCTGTTTTGTCTGATGCTAAACCTAAAATAGCAGATTATGAATTTACTACATTAAAACCTAATCTTGGAATTGTTGCAATGTCAGATTTTAGGTCATTTGTTATGGCTGATATACCTGGAATAATTGAAGGAGCTAGTGAAGGTAGAGGTTTAGGTCATTACTTCCTTAGACATATTGAAAGAAACTCGATACTTCTATATGTTATACCTGTCGATACAAAAAATATTAAGAAAGACTTTACAGTTCTTCAAAAAGAACTTATAAAATATAATCCAGAACTGGCCGATAAAGATTTTATTATAGCATTTAGTAAGGCAGATCTTATGGACCAAGAACTACTGGAAGAATTTAAAATAATTTTAAAACAAGAATTTAAGGAAATGCAATATCATATAATCTCTTCTGTTAGTAATTTTGGTATAAATGAAATCAAAGAGAATTTATGGAACAAACTAAATCAAAAAAATTGAACTATGAATATTAAAGATGCACAAAAATTAGTAGATGAATGGATAAATGAACATGGTGTAAGATACTTTAACGAACTTACAAATATGGCTATATTATCAGAGGAAGTAGGTGAGGTTGCTAAAATTATTGCTAGAAAGTATGGTGAACAAAGTTTGAAAGAAAATGATAATATAGATGATCTTGGTGATGAGTTATCGGATGTTTTGTTTGTTCTTATATGTCTTGCAAATCAGACAGGAATTGACCTTGAAAAGTCATTTAAAAATAATCTATCCAAAAAAACAGATAGAGACAGACTAAGACATAAATCAAATAATAAGCTTAAGTAGTGTTTGAAATTTCCAAAAAATCAAAATCCATAGAAGGGGCTTTAAAAATTAGTGGGTCAAAAAGTGAATCGAATAGACTTTTAGCCCTAAGAGGTTTTGCATCTTACTTTGAGATTAATAATATTTCTGATTCAGATGACACAAATGCTATGATATCAGCAATGAACTCAAATCAAGAGAAGATTGATATTGGACATGCAGGGACTGCAATGAGATTCCTAACATCTTATTTTTCATCAATTAAGAACTCATCGATTATTCTTACTGGATCAAAAAGAATGAGAGAAAGACCTATTTCAATCTTAGTTGATGCATTAAGAGAACTAGATGTTGACATATCTTATCTTGAGAATGAAGGTTACCCGCCAATTAAAATTATTGGTAAAGTAATAAAGAGGAAAGAAGTTAATCTTCCAGCAAATGTAAGTTCACAATATATTTCATCCTTAATGATGCTTGGAGTATCTCTAGAAAATGGACTAGTTATTAATTTGTCAACAGAAATAACCTCTTTACCATATATTGAGATGACAAAAAAAATTATTGAAAGAATAGGAGGAAGTGTTAAGTTTAAATCTAATCAAATTTTGATAGATTCATTATCCAATAAAAAAATACCAAACCAATTGGTTGAGTCAGATTGGAGCTCTGCATCATATTTTTATAGTATAGTCGCATTATCTGATTTATCAGATTTAACTTTATACACCTATTATAAAAATAGTATACAAGGAGACTCTGATGTAGTTAAGATTTTTAAAAAATTTGGAGTTAAAACTACATATATGAATAATAAAATTCATCTAAGTAAGTCTGATTATAAAATTGAGAAAAAAATATCATTAGATCTTTTAAATAACCCTGACCTAGCTCAAACAATAGTTGTGACATGTTTAGGTCTTGGAATTGATTGTGATCTTTATGGCCTTCACACACTAAAAATAAAAGAAACAGATAGACTTAAAGCATTGAAATCTGAAATTGATAAATTTGGAGTTGATAAAATTGAGATAACTGATAATTCTTTGCATTTAGAAAATAACTCAAAACTTAAATCATCTGTTTCAATAGATACATATGATGATCATAGGATGGCTATGTCTTTTGCTCCACTATCTCTTGTAAACCCAATAATAATTAATGATCCAATGGTTGTAACAAAGTCTTATATTAATTTTTGGAATGACTTGGAAAAACTTGGTTTTAAAATTTCGAAAATAAATAACTAAATACTTGACTTTCGGTAGTTCATAACATTATATTTGCGGACTTAATTAAATTATATGAAACTTTCACACTTTGATTACAAGCTTCCGCAAAAACTTCTAGCTCAACATCCATCTCAAGAAAGAGATGAGAGTAGATTAATGTTATTAAATAGAAAAGAACAAACTATAGAGCATTTATTATTTAAGGATATTATTGATTTTTTTGATGAAGGAGATGTAATTGTTTTAAATAATACTAAAGTTTTTCCCGCAAGACTTTTTGGAAATAAGGAAAAAACAGGAGCTAGAATTGAAGTATTCCTTTTAAGAGAACTAAATAAAGAACAAAGACTGTGGGACGTTTTAGTTGATCCTGCTAGAAAAATTAGAATTGGAAATAAACTTTATTTTGGAGAGGATGAAAGTTTAGTAGCAGAAGTTATTGACAATACTACATCAAGAGGAAGAACCTTAAGATTCTTATTTGATGGTCCGTATAATGAATTTAGAGACAAACTGCAAGAGCTGGGAGAAACACCCCTACCTAAATACATAACTAGGCCAGTTGAAGTAAATGATAAAGATAGATTTCAAACTATTTATGCAAAAAAAGAAGGTGCTGTAGCTGCTCCAACTGCGGGGTTACACTTTTCTAAACATTTATTAAAAAAACTTGAAATAAAAGGTATACTTCTTCCTGAAATAACACTTCATATTGGGCTTGGTACATTTGCACCTGTTGAAGTAGAAGATTTATCAAAACATAAAATGGATAGTGAAGAACTTCAGATAACTCAAAATACTGCATCAATCATTAATAATGCTCTTAAAAATAATAAAAAAATTTGTGCAGTAGGAACTACTGCTATGAGAGGGCTTGAAAGTTCTGTATCTTCTTATGGAACTCTTAATCCTTATGAGGGTTGGACTCATAAATTTATATATCCTCCCTATGATTTTTCTATTGCTAACTCAATGATTACAAACTTTCATGAACCAAAATCAACTTTAATAATGATGGTTTCAGCTTTTGGCGGACTAGACTTTGTTCTTAAAGCTTATAAGGAAGCAATAAAAAAGAAATACAATTTCTTTTCTTATGGAGACGCTATGATGATTATCTAAGCTTGTATTTTGAATATTTCAAAAAAAATAAAAAATCCAATTGTACAAGAATTAAAAATTTTTGAGAAACAATTTTTCAATTCAGTATCTTCGAAAGTTAAGCTGCTTGATCTAATTCTTAAGTATATTTTAACAAGAAAAGGAAAACAAATTAGACCCATTCTTGTTATTCTTTTTTCTAAGATGTTTTCTACTGGAAAAGTTTCACCAAAAACATATAGGGCTGCAAATTTAGTTGAGCTCATTCATTCTGCTTCATTAATTCATGACGATGTTGTAGATGATAGTAAGATTAGAAGAAAGTTCCTTACAATTAATGCTTTGTGGAAAAATAAAATTTCTGTATTGGTGGGAGACTTTTTCTTGTCCAAGGCTCTACTCCTTTCTACTCAAAATAAAGATTATGATTTACTAGATCAGGTATCAAGTGCGGTAAAAGAAATTTCAGAGGGAGAGTTATTTCAAATTCAAAAGTCAAGAAGTTTTAACATAACAGAAGAAGAGTATATTACCTTAATCACAAAAAAAACAGCATCTTTATTTTCGTGTTGTTGTCTGCTAGGGTTAATCTCATCTGGAAATGAAAAAACTAAAAATGTTGAAAATTTTGGATTATACTTGGGTATTATTTTTCAAATCAAGGATGATCTTTTTGATTATTCTAAAAAAAGAATTGGAAAACCAACTAAAGATGACTTAGAAAGTCAAAAAATTACCCTTCCATTGATTTATTCAATAAAAAATGCGAGTCAAGTTGATCGTAGATCAATTAGATCTATTCTAAAAAGAAAAAAACTTTCAAACCAAGATAAGAAGCTTATTAATAAGTTTGTGGAAGAAAATAACGGATTTAAATATGCCGAAAATGTCATGTTAGAGTATAAGAATAAAGCACTAAAAATACTTGAAACTTTTCCAGTTAACGAATCAAAAAATTCACTTAAAATCTTATTGGACTATATCATTGACCGAAAGTATTAATTTATTATATTAATGCTAAATTAAAAGGTTTGATTAGTAAAGAGACTATTGATAAAGTTTTTGAATATGCTAGAGTTGAAGAAGTTATATCTGATTTTATAGCTTTAAAAAAGACTGGTGCTAATTTTAAAGGTTTAAGTCCTTTTACAAATGAAAAAACACCAAGCTTTATTGTTTCTCCATCAAAACAAATTTGGAAAGATTTCAGTTCTGGTAAAGGAGGTAATGTAATTGCCTTTCTTATGGAGCATGAGCAATTTAACTATCCAGAATCAATTCGATACTTAGCTAATAAATATAATATTGAAATAATAGAGACAACTGATAAATCTGAAAATATTGAAGAAAGAAATGCAAGAGAATCTTTATTTATTATTAACTCATTTGCTCAAGATTACTTTCAAAATATTTTATCAAAGAAAGATAATGTCAAAGATTATCTAATAAATAGGGGTCTATCAGATTCGACCATTGAAAACTTTAATATTGGGTTTAGTCCAGATTTAAAAAATAGTTTTTACAAAAATGCATCAGAAAATGGTTTCACTAAAGAATATTTAATTGAAACAGGTTTGGTAATATCAGCTGAAGATAACCATGTTGATAGATTTAGGGGGAGAATAATGTTCCCAATTAAGAGTATTTCTGGAAGAATACTTGGATTTGGTGGTAGAATAATTGATTCAAATAAAAAAATTGCAAAATATATAAACTCTCCAGAAAGTAAAATCTACAATAAAAGTAAAACTCTTTATGGTATATATGAGTCTAAACAGTTTATTGTAAAAGATGATGTGTGTTATTTAGTTGAAGGTTATATGGATGTTGTTCAATTACATGAGCATGGAATTAAAAATGTATTAGCTTCATCTGGAACATCCTTAACCAAAGATCAAATAATTCTAATCAAAAGACTTACATCAAACATTGTGATTCTTTTTGATGGAGACCAAGCAGGTCTATCAGCATCATTAAGAAGTATTGATATGATTTTAGAAGAAGGTTTAAACGTAAGAATATGTCCCTTCCCAGATGGAGAAGATCCTGATAGCTTCGTTAAAAAAAATAAACGCGATAAAATGATTGATTACATTGATGAACAATCAAAGGATCTAATAGACTTTATATTAAGTATTAATAATGAATATGAAAATGATGAAGATAAAAAGGTTGCTTTAATTAAAAGTATTCTTAAATCAATCTCTTTAATCCCAGATTCACTTAAGCAAGAAGTTTATATTAAAAAACTTTCTTCTGTTCTATCTATAGATGAGTCATCTCTTTTTAGATCTTTCTCAACTATTGAAAGTGGTAAAAAAATACAAAAGGCAAAAACCCGAAATTATTCTAGAAATAATTTACTAAAGGTTGAAACTTCAAAAAAGGAAAATAGAAGTGAATATATATATCAATTAGAAAGGCAAATTATTAGTATTCTTTTAAAATATGGAGCTGAAGAGATACTTTTTGAAGATATAATTTTAATCAAAAATGAAAAAGGACATATTGATGAAAGTAAAAAAGAAATTAGGTCTAAAGTATATGAAAAAATATATTTAGATCTTCAACAGGATGAGATAGAATTTACTCATGGACCATTTATAGAAATATATAACAAGCTTATAAATGGCTTCCATAATCAAAAAATAGTTTCAATTGATAGTTTTATAAATGATCTTGAACCAAGTTCTAGTAAAATAGTTTCAGATATTTTAATAAATGATGAAAAGTATCAACTCCATGATTGGGAGAAAAAAAATATTTATGTAAAAAAAATTGGTAGTGAATTAAGTCAATTAGTTAATGAAACTATATTAAATATGAGGAGATATTTGATTGATAAAAAGATAAGCGAACTTCAGGACAACAGTAATAATGATAAGGATAAAGTTCTTGAGGAGGTTATGAGTTATTATAGTTTAAAAAAGCTTTTATCAGCTAGGCTTAATAGGGTTGTTTGATATGTTGTCTAGCCAAAATAAATAAGTCAGTTTTTGAATTAACTTCTAGCTTTCTCATTATTCTTGTAATATAAGTATTAACAGTTTTTTGGTTTATATTTAATTTTTCAGAAATTTCAATATTTCTTTTTCCTCTAAAAAACAATTTAAGAACTTGAAATTCTCTTTTAGATAGACTGTTAATTTTTTCTGTATTATAATCAAAATTGAATCGATTCTTTAATCTAGTAAATTTATTTAATTCACCAGATCTGTATCTTGAAAATGCAATTTCTTGAAGAACATTCCTTATAGCTTTCTTTTTTAAATTTTTTGTTATAAAACCTGAAGCACCTTTTTTTAATAAGTTTATTGATTTGCTCTCATTTGAAAGAGAAGTAAAAATAACAACTGGAATATCAACTTTATTTTTTTTTAGAATTTTAAGAATATCTGAGGCTGTGCCTCCATTAAAATAAATTTCAGAAACTATAAAATCTATTTTATCTTCATTTATACTTTCAATAAGTAGATCTTTTTTATCATGATAAGAACAAACTTCAAATATTAATGAGTTTTTAAATATTGACTTTAATCCAATATAAATAATAGGATCACAATCCAGAACCAAAATTTTTAATTTTTTCAAAACCTAAGAATAGTCTTTAGTTATATTTGTGCAAATCTAATGTATAATAAATTTAAATGAAAGAGACAGAAATAACAATTAAAGTAAAATTAGATCAAAATAATATTCCTGAAGAAATAATGTGGTCTGCACCAGATGGTGGAATGAAAGATCAATTTTCAAAGGCTATCTTTCTTTCATTTTGGGATAGTAAGCAAAAAGAAACATTAAAAATGGATTTATGGACAAAAGAAATGCCAGTTGATGAAATGAAAACATTTATGCTTCAAACAATTCAATCAATGAATCAGACTATTTCAAAGGCAATAGGTAGTGAAGATTTAATTAAAATTATTGATGATTTTTCCCAAAAATTTGAGAGTAAAATTAAACAAGATGCTAAATAGAATATTTGATAGTTGATTGATTTACAAACTTTAAGATTTCGTCTATGCCTTTATTACTCCATGCTGAAGTAATAAAAATATCTGGTAAATCCTCCCAATAGCTAAGTAATTTATCCTTATAAAGTTTAACTTTTATATCTACTAAATCTGATTTGATTTTATCAGATTTTGTGAAAACTATTACAAATGGACATATCATGCTATTAAGATATTCCATGAATTCAAGATCAATTTTTTGTAAATCATGCCTAATGTCAATTAAAAGAAAAGTAAATAGTAGTTGTTTTCTAGATTTGAAATAACTTTTGTGAATTAATTCAATTTCTTTGATTGTTTTTTTTGAAGTGTTTGCATATCCATATCCAGGTAAATCAACAAAATAAAATTTATCGTTAATTTTAAAATGATTAATTAACTGAGTTTTACCTGGTTTAGAAGATGTTTTTGCAATTGATTTTTTGTTAAGCAACTTGTTAATCAATGATGATTTTCCAACATTGGATCTACCTACTAGTGCAAATTCAGGTAAATTTCCTTTCGGACATTCACTAATCTTACTACTGCTCTTTTCAAATATTGACTTAATAATTTTCATAATCAAAAAGATTATAAGTTATTCTTAGAAAGCCAATCTTCCATAATTTTATTAAATTCATTAGGGTGTTCCATCATGGGGGCATGTCCACATTTATCTATCCAAGACAAATTTGAATTTGGCAGAAGTGAATTAAAATCTTCTGCAACATTTGGGGGTGTAACAGAGTCTTGTTTGCCCCAAATAATTAAAGTTTTGGTATTTATTTTTGGAAGATCTTTAGCCATATTGTGTCTTATAGCACTTTTTGCAAGTGATAAAGTTCTAACTAATTTTTCTCTGTCATTTACACTGGCAAAAACATCATCGACAATTTCTTTTGTTGCGATATTTGGATCATAAAAAACCTCTTCGGTTTTAGTTTTTATATAATCATAATTACTTCTTTTAGGATATCCGTCACCAATCATAGACTTTTCATACAATCCAGAACTTCCTGTAATTATTAAGCCACTTACAAGTTTAGGATAGTCTCTTGCAAATAATAGTGCTACATGGCCTCCTAAAGAATTACCTAATAAAACTACATCTTTTAAATTTTTATATTGAATAAAATCAAAAACAAACTTAGAGAAAGTTGCAACATTTGTTTTTAAAATGGGGGTAGAATCAACGGGGAGCTCAGGAATTACAACCTTATGATTATCGCTAGGAAAATAATCATATACTCCTTTGAAATTACTTAAACCTCCCATAAGACCATGTAATATAATTATAGGTCTTCCATCACCATTTTCAATGTATTTAAAACCACCCTTGTTAATTAATTCATTCTTCATCAATAAATAATGTATTTAAACTTTTCAGGAAAATAATCAATGAAAAGATTTAAAGATTTAGCACAAATATATACATAAAGAATAACCTATTTTTTATACATCTTAATTAATTGTAAATGAGGACAATAAAGGAGAAAAAAATAATTTATTAACATTGTGGTAAAAAGTGGTAAAAAGTGGTAAATTAATTTTATATTTGAGTAAATCAACCAATTAATGCAACATTTTGTTGGAACATATGAATGTAAAGCAGATGAAAAGGGAAGAATCATGCTCCCTATGTCACTAAAAAAACAGCTATCCGATAAGCTTAAAAATGGTTTTGTTATAAAAAGAGCAGTATTTAATCAGTGTTTAGAGCTCTATCCTTTAAAAGAATGGGATGACTTAATGGAAAGAATAAATAAGCTTAACAGGTTTAATAAGAAAAATATAGATTTCATTCGAAGATTTACAGCTGGAGTTAGGCAGATTGATATAGATATTTCTGGAAGAATTTTAATTCCTAAGGATTTAATTAATCATGCAAAAATTAAAAAGGAAGTAGTTGTATCCTCTGCAGTAAATATTCTGGAAATATGGGACAAAACATATTATGAAAATGCTATTGATGATGCAAAATTTGATTTTGGAAGTTTAGCAGAAGAAGTAATGGGGGATAAAGATGAATAATACATATCATGTTCCGGTTTTATTGAAAGAGTCTATAAATGGGCTAAATATTTTACCTAATGGAGTATATGTTGATGCAACTTATGGCGGGGGAGGTCATACTAGAGAGATTTTGAATCATCTTAACTCATCTGGAAAGGTTATAGCATTTGATCAAGATGCTGATGCAATCGAAAATCAAATTGATGACAACCGTCTTAAGCTCATAAAATCAAACTTTAAATATTTACCTAACCATCTTAAATACCTTCAAATTAATAAGATAGATGGTCTTCTTGCTGATTTTGGAATATCATCATATCAAATTGATAATCAAATACGAGGCTTTTCTATAAGATTTGATTCAGATCTTGATATGAGAATGAATAAGTATCAAAAAAAGGATGCAAAACACATATTAAATAATTATAGTAGTAATGACTTAAACTATATATTCAAAAATTTTGGAGAGCTTAAAAATCATAAAAAAGTTACTCAAATAATTATCAGTCAAAGGTCAAAACAAAAAATTGTTACAACTGGTGATCTAATAAGAATATTAAAGCCAATATCTCCATTAAAGAATAATAATAAATTTCTAGCTAAAATTTTTCAGGCTATAAGAATTGAAGTTAATGATGAGCTCCTAGTAATTAAAAAATTACTTGAGGCTTCATCAAAATATTTAAATAAAGGAGGAAGGCTTGTATGTATCTCATATCATTCTTTAGAGGACAGGCTAGTAAAAAGATACATTCAAAACGGAAGTTTTAATCAACAAGTAGAAAGTGATATTTATGGAAATAAAGATACTTTTTTTAAGAAGATAGGTAAAATAGTTACACCGTCTGAAGATGAATTAAATAAAAATAAAAGATCAAGAAGTGCCAAACTCAGAATTGCAGAAAAAATATGAAAAATTTTCTATCGTTTATAAATATTGATTTCCTAGCAGGTAAAGACTCCAGAAAAAATTGGAGAATGTTAATGTTTATTTCTGTTTTAATCATGATTACTATTTACAGTAGTCACAGTGCTGATCAAAAGGTCTTTAAAATATCTGAATTAAATAAAGAGGTAAATAACTTAAACAATATATCGGTGTCAACTAAAATAGACTTAATGAATCTGAAGATGGAGTCTAAGGTAACCTCTAAATTGAATAAGCAAGGTTTCTATCCATCTAACAATCCACCAGTGAAAATTATTATTACAGACTAGTATGAGAAAATCTGATAAAAGAATAATTAACAGAATGAACATAGTGTTTTTCATATTTCTTTTGTTTTCTTTTTTTGTTATTGGAAAGATATTTTACTTACAAAATACACATGAACAAAATTCTTACGTATCAATAGAAACTATTAAAAATGTTGAAGTAGAGTCATCAAGAGGAAATATCTATTCTGAAAATGGTGATTTAATAGTCTCAACTGTTACTAAATATGAGTTGAGATGGGACTCAAAAATTCCAAGTCAAAATTTTTACAATTCTGAGTTAGATGAATTATCAGATAGTTTATCAAATTTCTTTAATAAAGAAAAAAACTATTTCAAAAATTACTTAAATAAAGCTAGAATTAACAATAATAGATATTTATTGATTGGAAGAAACTTGTCCATTTCGGATGTGGATCGCATTAAATCTTTTCCAATTTTTAATCAAGGTTTATATAAAGGAGGCTTAATAACTAAAGAGAGTCATTCCAGACAAAGTCATCTAGGTAAAATTGCTGAAAGAACTATCGGATATGAAAAAGTTGATAAATCTGGAAATTACATTAGAGTTGGTTTAGAAGGAGCATACTCTGAATTTCTTTCTGGTAAAAGTGGATTAAGACTAATGCAAAAAATTGCTGATGGACAATGGAAGCCAATGACTTCTTATTATGAAAGGGATCCTGTTCAAGGATATGATATTCATACAACAATAGATACCGAAATACAGGATATTGTTCACCATCAATTACTATATCAGTTAGAAAATTTTGAAGCTGATCATGGAACAATGATTGTAATGGAAACCAAAACAGGTAAAATTAAAGCTATATCTAATCTTGGAGTAAACCAAGATGGTAAATATTATGAAAGATTAAATTATGCTGTTGGTGAAAGTCATGAGCCAGGGTCTACATTTAAACTAATGACTATGATAGCTGCTTTAGAGGATGGATTGATAAAACCTACTGATTCAGTTGATACAGAAAATGGAATTTTAAAATTTTATAATAAATACGAGGTAAAAGATTCAAATAGAAGGGGTTATGGAAAGATTACTGCTGCAAGAGCATTTGAAGTTTCATCTAATACTGGAATAGTTAAGCTTATATATAATAATTATAAAGACAATCCTGAAAGGATTGTTGATAGGCTTATTAATATGAAAATTAATAGAAAAATTGGAGTCGATATTCTAGGTGAAGGTGAGCCAAAGATTCCTCATCCATCAGATGATAATTGGAATGGAATATCTCTTCCATGGATGGCCTTTGGTTATGGTGTTAGTTTAACACCGTTACAACAACTTACTTTCTATAATGCTGTAGCTAACGACGGCGAAATGGTAAAACCAAGTTTCATAAACAGTATTGGATTAATTGGAGAAAAACCAATTTATCAAATAGATAGAGAGATAATTATGCCCTCGATCTCTTCAAGAGAAACATTAATATCAGTTAAGAAGATGCTATTAAATGTTGTTGAGAAACCATGGGGGACAGCATATAACATTTATGATGAAGACCTAAAAATTGCCGGTAAAACAGGAACAACTCAAGTTGATTATACTAAAGATGAAACTCAATATATATCAAGTTTTGTTGGGTATTTTCCTGCAGATGATCCTAAGTACTCATCAATTGTTGTAATTCATAAACCAAACAAATCTGAAGGTTATTATGGTAATACTGTAGCTGCTCCAGTATTTAAAAAAGTAGCAAAAAAAATGATGAATAATATTCCAATTGAGATTGAGATTAATACGAATAAACTAACTCAAGTATTTTGAAAGAATTAAAAGAAATATTGTTTGGTGTAAATATTGATTCAGTTTATGGTGATACAAATCGAAGTATCTCAGGAATTTCTTTTGATTCAAGACAAATTAAACAAAATAGTATATTCATTGCTGTTAAAGGATATGACCTAGATGGTCATGATTTTATAGAACAATCAATAAATAGTGGCGCATCAGTAGTTGTCTGTGAAACGCTACCAAAAAAAATTAATGAATATGATATTGTATTCATAAAAGTTTTATGTTCAAAAACAGCTCTCTACACAATTTCTTCTAATTTTTACAGTAATCCTTCGTCAAAAATAGATTTAATAGGAGTTACAGGAACTAATGGTAAAACTACTATAACCTCATTGCTGTATAAGCTTTTCAATAATCAAGGGATTAAATCGGGACTAATATCAACTATAAGTATTGAATATGAAGAATTTACTGAAAATTCAAAAAATACAACTCCTGATCCTATTTCATTAAATCACCATCTAAACGAAATGATCAAAAGGGATATAAAAGTATGTTTCATTGAAGTTTCATCTCACGGAATTAAACAAAAAAGAGTTTTTGGTAAAGATTTTAAAGGAATCGTATTTACAAACTTAACACATGATCATATTGACTACCATAAAACATTTAAAGATTATAGAGATACTAAAAAAGAGGTTTTTGATACTCTTAATAAAGATTCATTTGCATTAATAAATATTGATGATAAAAATGGAAAAATCATGACTCAAAATTCTTCTGCAAGAGTTTATACATATTCAATTAAATCGAAGTCAAATTTTTCGTGCAGAATAGTTGAACAACAACTTAATGGAATGTTACTAAATATTGAAAATAGTGAAATCTGGACAAAGCTAATAGGTGAGTTTAATGCTTATAATGTATTAGCAATTTATTCAGTTGGCAAAATTTATGAAATAGATTCATTAAATCTTTTAACTAATATCAGTGAATTAAACAGTGTTCAAGGAAGACTTCAATCATTTCTATCAAATAGTAATGTTACCGTAATAGTTGATTATGCTCATACACCAGACGCAGTTGAAAATGTATTATCTACAATTAATAAGATTAAAAAATCTAATCAAAACTTAATAACTGTAATTGGATGTGGTGGAGATAGAGATAAAGCTAAAAGATCAATGATTGGAAAGATATGTTCAGATCTCAGTTATAAAGTAATTTTTACTTCTGATAATCCTAGATCAGAGAATCCAGAATCAATAATTGAAGATATAGTTTCAGGCGTATCAAACTATAATAATAATAAAATTTTGGTTGAGGTTGAAAGATCAAAGGCAATTGAAAAAGCCAAAAAAAATAGTGAAGAAGGAGATATAGTTCTTATTGCAGGAAAGGGACATGAAGACTATCAAATATTTAAAAATAAAGTAATCAAATTCGATGATTTTAAAATAGCCAAAAAAATTTTTAATAAATAAGTATGTTATATTATCTATTTGAAATTCTTGAAACTAAACATAACCTCCCTGGAGCAAGCTTATTTAATTATTTATCATTTCGGGCAGCTGTATCGGTAATTATTTCGCTAATAATATCTATTGTATTTGGTAAAAGAATCATTGAGTATTTAAGAAAAAGACAAATAGGTGAGAATATTAGAAAATTAGGCTTAGAGGGAGAAGAAAAAAAATCTGGTACACCAACAATGGGTGGACTAATAATAATTATAGGAACTATAATTCCAGTATTATTAATGTCCAATCTTGAAAATATTTATATAAAAATATTATTAATCTCAACAATTATACTTGGAATTATAGGTTTTATTGATGATTACATCAAGGTCTTTAGAAATGACAAAAAAGGTCTCAAAGGAAAATTCAAAATTGCTGGACAAACTATTCTAGGAATTTTTGTTGGAATAATATTATTAACCAGCAACGATATAACTATAGTTGAGTTTTCTTCCATAAACGATATTAACAGTATCGAAAATTTCCAGTCCAATGAGATAAAATCATTTAAAACAACTATTCCATTTTTTAAAAATAATGAGCTTGACTACGCCCTTATATCTAATGCTATTTTTAATAATGAAAATATGTTGTGGTTAATTCTTATTCCAATAATAATATTTATCGTAACTGCAGTTTCGAATTCTAACAATTTAACAGATGGTCTTGATGGACTATCAGCTGGAACTTCTGCAATTATCGTTTTCACTCTTGGAGTTTTTGCATGGACTTCCGGTAATATAATTTTTTCAGATTATTTAAATATTATGTATATACCTAGGGTAGGTGAAATTACGATCTTTATAGCTTCTCTTTTAGGTTCTTTAGTAGGATTTCTTTGGTATAATACATATCCAGCTTCGATTTTTATGGGTGATACAGGAAGTCTTACTGTGGGTGGATTAATTGCAGTCATTTCAATTTTAATAAGAAAAGAATTGATGATTCCCCTTCTTTGTGGTGTATTCTTAATTGAAGCTCTTTCTGTTATTCTACAAGTAGGATATTTTAAAATAACTAAAAAAAGATTAGGAATAGGTAAAAGAATTTTTCGTATGTCTCCAATTCATCATCACTATCAAAAGTTAGGATATCATGAAAGTAAAATTGTTTCAAGATTTTGGATAATCGGAATTTTCTTAGCCTTACTAACAATATTAACACTTAAGATTAGATGATAAAAAATGTAACTATACTTGGAGCTGGAGAAAGTGGATTTGGGGCAGCAATGTTAGCTTCAAAAAAAGGATATAATGTTTTTGTATCAGATCTTAATTATATAGATGATAACATTAAATTACTTTTTAAAGAAAACTCAATTGAATATGAAGAAAATGTTCATTCTATTGATAAAATAAAATATTCAGATTTAATAATTAAAAGTCCTGGAATACCAAATTCCTCAGATATAATCATTAAAGTCAAATCCCTAGAAATTCCTGTAATCTCTGAAATTGAATTTGCAAGTACTAACTCAAATTCATTTAAAATATGTATTACTGGTACAAATGGAAAAACTACAACTACTAATTTAATTTATAGTATTCTAAAATCTGCAGGTCTTAGTGTAGGTATTGCAGGGAATGTTGGTGATAGTTTATCCAAAATGTTGCTTTCAGGAGATAAAGATATTTACGTATTGGAGATAAGTAGTTTTCAATTAGATGATATAAAAGACTTTAAACCAAATATATCTGTCATTACTAATGTCCTTGAAGACCATCTAGACAGGTATGATTATGATTTTAGGAAATATATAGAGGCAAAAATGAAAATCATTTCAAACCAAAACAATTCTGACTATTTAATTTATAACTCTGATGACAAACAATTGGTTGATGCATTAGATAATGAAAAGTCAAAAGTAAAAAGAGTTTCATTTGGTATTGAAAATCAAATCAACAATTTAATAATTAAAAAAAAAAATATTCTGTCAAACAAAAAACAAACAATTATGATAAATACAGAAGAACTTGCATTAAAAGGAAGACACAATTTGCTTAATGCTATGGCTGCATTAACAGTTTCAGATTTATTAAAAATTGAAAATGAAATTATTAGAGAAAGTTTATTGGGTTTTTCGGGACTTCCTCACAGATTAGAGAATTTTTTAAAAATTCAAGGGGTTAATTACATTAATGACTCTAAAGCAACTAATGTAAATGCAGCATATTTTGCTTTAGATTCTATGACCTCACCAACAGTATGGATTGCAGGAGGCGTAGATAAAGGAAATGATTATTCTGAATTATTACCAATTGTTAGAGAAAAAGTTAAGGCAATAATATGTTTAGGTATTGATAACACAAAATTGTTAGAAACATTTAAGCCAATATCTGAAATAATTGTAGAGACTGAGTCAATAGATGAAGCAGTTAAGATTGCCAGCAAAATTGCTGAAAAAAAGGATAATGTTCTTTTATCTCCAGCATGTGCAAGCTTTGATTTATTTGAGAACTATGAGGATAGGGGTAACCAATTTAAACAAGCTGTTAGAAATTTATAAATGAGTCTAAAAAATATAGTTTTTGGGGATAGAGTTTTACTAGTAATTATAATATTACTCTCATTATTCTCATTTTTTCCAGTTTTCTCATCTAGTTCATATTTATCATATGTTATTGATGGATCCTCACCACTATATTATTTAATTAAACATTTCATTGTATTACTTTTTGGATTTGCTTTAATGTTTTCAATAAAATTAATCCCTTATAACTTATACAAAGGAATGTCTATAATTCTAATGCCAATTGGAGTCTTACTTTTAGCTTATACATTATCTAAAGGAACAGTAATTGCAGGTTCTGCTGCAAGTAGATGGATAGATATACCAATAGTTGGAATTAGTTTTCAGACTTCTTCATTAGCTGCAGTTATTATTATTAGTTATGTTGCCAGATATCTTTCAAAAGTGGATTTAAAAAAAATAAAATTCAAACAAACAATTTTACCACTATGGCTTCCCATTTTTCTATATATTTTATTGATTCTTCCATCGAATCTATCTTCAGCATTTCTAATATTTCTCTCAATAACTCTAATATTATTTATTTCGGGATTTCCTTTTAGACATATGGTAAAAATGTTTTTGATATTGATACTACTCCTTTCAAGTTTATACTTTTTAGCTAAAACTTTCCCTGATCAGTTTCCTAACAGAATTGACACATGGATTAGTAGAGTTGAAAATTTTAACTCAACTCAAAACCTAGATGCTAGTTATCAGATTGAAAGAGCAAAAATGGCAATTAATAATGGAGGATTAATTGGAGTAGGAGCAGGAAAAAGTATAATGAAAAATCACCTACCACAAAGCAATTCAGATTTTATTTTTGCAATAATTGTTGAGGAGTTTGGTATAATTGGAGGGTCTATAATTATTCTATTATATGTACTTATGTTTTTTAGGATACTTATTATAACTCATAAAGCTGATGATAAGTTTGGTAAAATTCTAGTTTCAGGTTTAGGAATTTTGATTTTAATTCAAGCATATACTAATATTTCAGTTGCAACTCAAATCATCCCTGTAACAGGTCAGAATTTACCATTAATAAGTAGTGGAGGTTCCTCGGCTTGGATGACATGCATATCCTTAGGAATGATTTTAAGTGTTAGTTCTTCGATTAAAAAAAAGAAAAATGGTTAGAAAGAATAGATTTATAATATCAGGAGGAGGAACAGGAGGTCACATTTATCCTGCAATATCTTTAGCTAATACTATTATGAAATTAATT
>Ga0255761_10002075_pt1 | contig 18562 bp, 30 predicted proteins | sample 071ome_29_FD_179961 | JGI IMG/M metagenome (GOLD analysis project Ga0255761, IMG submission 179961) | Coastal salt marsh microbial communities from the Groves Creek Marsh, Skidaway Island, Georgia - 071407BT metaG (version 2) | ecosystem: Environmental > Aquatic > Marine > Intertidal zone >... | reverse complement strand
TAGGCTATATGAAAAAACTCTATCGTTTGGTATTTGGGCCTGCTGATCGGTAAAAAAATTATACCTAGAAAGCTCTTTAGCAAAACCATCTTGTTGAACGAAATAATGTTCAACGCCAAACATATTTAGACTATTTGTTATTAATACTAAATAAAGAAGTTGACGCATAGCTTACCAAAATCTATTTATGACTATTTCTTTAAGTGGGCTGGGATCATTTTCAAATTCCTCAGCGCTTCTATTAACTGGATCAAATATTGACAACATATATTGAATTGGTTGAATACTTAAAAAAGTTGCATCGCCATTATGTTTTAAAACTAACTTCTCCTCATCAGGCTGCCCAAAGATCATCTGCTTAAGCGGGAGAACTCCATCCCAAAAAATATCAGGCATATCCCCATCTGAGAGACTAAATAAAATTTTTGAAAGGTCTCCCGTATCTAAGTCTGGATCGAAGCCACTCCTGCCAAAGCTATTATTGTGAATTTGGATTTTGCTTGGATGAGGATAATAATCTTTATCCTCTGTTTCAAGTTGATATGAGACTACGGCTATATTAACTGTATCATTCTCACCTATATTGTTTTTAAAAATCTCTACTTGTGAATTAGCTTGAACAATGATTCCTGTACCTCTTGGAACTTCGCCAACAATATTTCCTTCTGGGGCAAAATTATCAGTGTTGTTATTTGTTATTTCATTATTAAAAACTCTTACATGGTGTCCGCCTTGTTGAGGCAAATCAGGAAGATCAAAGACTAAAATGCCCCCTGTATTATGCTGAGCCTTGTTATTAAATACATCAGCGTAGTATGAATTCTCTATTTCGATACCGGCCACGTTATACATGGCTTGGCTGTTTTTAACAATAATATTTTTAGACTGTCCCACATATATACCTGCATCTGATGCTCCGATTGCAATACATCCATCAATATATACATCTTTAGATTCAACTGGATAAAGCCCATAAGCGCCATTAGTGCTCTTTGGCCCACCAGTCCATTCTGTCCTAAGATTTATCATGGCAATGCCATCAGCACCGATAACTTTTATAGCATCACCTTTTGCATCAATAACAGCAAAATCTTTTAAGACAACTTTATTTGAGGTCACCAGAATGCCTTGAGCTCCAGATTTTTGATTTTCAAAATTCAAAATAGTGCTATTTAGGCCTTCACCTCTTATTACAACGTTATCAACATCAAGTGAAAGTGAATCCTCAAAATAATAATCCCCACTTTTAATTAATATTGAGTCTCCTGCATTCATCAAAATCATAGCTTCTTGAAGATTCTCATATGCGTCAGGTCCAGGGTTTATTACATAGTCTTTTGTACTAACAAATAAACTAAATAAGCTGCAAAATATTAAAAATTTAGTTTTCTTCATTGATTAATCTACTCCTTAATAATTTTATTTTTTCCATCTCCCCAATATTCATCTCTTAGGAGTCTTTTATACAGCTTGCCTGTCGGTAATCTTGGTAGCTCATCTTTATAATCTATAGATCTGGGAATTTTTTGTCTGGAAAGATGCTCTGATAAATATTCTAAAATCTCAACTGTAAGTTCTTCAGTTGCATCTACTCCTTCAACTGTTTGTATTACAGCTTTAACCTCTTCTCCGAGATCTGTGTTAGGAACACCAAAAACTGCTGCATCAAAAATCTTTGGGTGCGCAATAAGCAAATCTTCACATTCTTGAGGGTAAATATTTACCCCTCCAGAAATAATCATAAAAGCCTTTCTATCAGTTAAATAAAGGTATCCGTCGTCATCAACATACCCTACGTCACCAACAGTGGTTAGCTTTCCATCTTCTGAGGTTGCTTCTTTAGTCTTATCACTATCATTATGATAGGCGAATTTTGAGGCTGGCTTGAACCATAAAGTTCCTGGCTCGCCATTAGGTAAAGGCTCCATATCATCATCTAGAACTGAAAGTTCTCCTATGACAATTTTTCCAACTGTGCCTGGATGATCAAGCCACTCCTGGGTATTACATGCAGCGAAACCAAAAGCCTCAGTTGCTCCATAATACTCATATATAATTGGACCCCACCAGTCTATCATTTGTCTTTTTACTATTTCGGGGCAAGGTGCAGCCGCGTGAATTGCATACTCCAATGAAGATAAGTCAAATCTGTTTCTTTCGGCTTCTGGGAGTTTTAACATCCTACTAAACATTGTTGGTACTAATTGAGAATGGGTAACTTTATATTTTTCTATATTTTCTAAATAGCTTAATGGATCAAATTTTTCCATTATTATAGTTGTTGCTCCTGATCTAATTGCCAAGCCAACAGCTGCCTGAGGAGCAGAATGATATAAAGGTGCTGGGGATAAATACACCATGTCTTCTCGATAATTCCATAATCCAGCTAAAAATTGAATAATTGGTAGCCCTTCGGCAGGATTTTGTTTTGGTAGTGGTCTTAACACTCCTTTAGGTCTTCCTGTAGTTCCAGAAGAATACAGCATTGGTGTTCCTAATAACTCATCTTCTATGGGAGTTATGGGAAAAGTGCTTATTGCTTCTTGGTAATCTCTAAATTTTTTAGGAAGTATTTCAGCAGAATCTGAGATTACTAAAACCTCTTTGATTAAGGAGCACTGACTGATAGCCTCTTTTGCAATATCAAGTTTGGCAGAAGACACAATTAAAAGCTCTGATTCAGAGTTTTGTAAAATATAAGCAACTTCATCAGCTGTTAAATAAGAGTTAATGCACGTGTAATAAAGACCTGATCTTTCTGCTGCTGCACATGCTTCAACATATTTAAGATTATTTTCCATAAAGATAGAAATATGATCCTGGAATCCTAATGACTGGCTCCTAAAATAATGTGCTAGCTGATTAGAGCTTGCTTCAAGATCTGCATAAGTTACAGCAATGCCAGACTCTGCCATTATATATGCCGCCTTATTTGGTTTGCTTTTAACTATTTCGCCAAGATACATAGGCGCTCCCTCCTCTTAATTAGTTTAACTAAAATAATCGAAGAAATTAAGCTTCGATCATGCCAGTTAAAAAAACAACCGCCTCTCCTGAAATAAGAGTTCTGGTGCCTTCATATTCGCAATGTAAAAGACCTCCTCTTTCAGAAACTTGCTTTGCAGTTAATTTATACTTTCCTAATCTATTTGACCAATAGGGCATTAGGAGCGTATGAGCAGAGCCTGTTACCGGATCTTCGTTAACACCGAGCTGAGGAAAAAAACATCTGGATACAAAATCTACTTTATTGCCTGGAGCAGAAACTATCAAGCCTCTTGCATCTAGCTCTGAGACTTGTTGAAAATTAGGAGTCAATTTTTTTAGCTCTGCTTCTGATTCTAGTATTACCAAATAGTCATCTCTACCTTTATATATTTCTTTTGAGCATGTATTTGCCGCTTGGTTTACTTCATCATTATTATCAACTTTTTCAAATGTATCTGATGGAAAATTTAATGTTATTAAGCTGCCGCTATGTGTAACTATTAGCTCACCACTCTTTGAATCAAAAATAATTTTTTTTTCATTTGGTAAATAATGCTTGAATAAAATTTTAGCACTTGCAAGCGTTGCGTGACCGCATAAATCTACCTCAGCTGTAGGAGAAAACCATCTTATTTCTATTGGTGATTTATTTATTAAAATATAGGCTGTTTCAGATAAATTATTCTCAAAAGCGATATTTTGCATTAATTCATCGGATATTTCTTCTTCTAGAATTACAACAGCAGCGGGATTTCCTTTAAATAACGAGCCGGTAAAAGCATCTACCTGAAAAACCTTTAGTTGCATGCCTACTATATTATCAGCTATCTTAATTATAGGTTTGAACTTTTTTATTTTTAAAAAGTCTAAATTTTTATATGGAGTTAATTATGAAACGATATATTTATATTACATCCTTGTTCTTAGCTATTGGTATGGTGTCTGCTGATGATCACAAGGAAAAAGATAAAAAAATGGAAAAAGCTAAAAGCCATCCAAATTTTTTGCTAACGCCAAAGCAATGTAAAGAAACAAAGGATGGTGTGGCGAAGCTGCTTGGAATGAGCGATAAAATATGGAAAGAAATAACAAAGCATAGTGAGAATCGTGGAGAGAAGTGGACTAAAGCAGAATGGACAAAAGCATCTACACTTGCAAATACTGCTGCAAGTTATTCAACAATTTATGATGTTTGGTGCAAGGATATAATGAAAATGGGAACCAAAATGGTGGTTAAGAAAAAAATGAAAGAAAAAAAAGATGGGCAACCAAACTAATTCAGCACCTCAATAAATATTTTTTTTGAAGTTATAAAATGATCTTCTGTAGCACCAGTACCTATATTTATAGGCATATGCATATAATCACCGAGAATAAGTTGGAGCGAGTACTTCCCAGGATTTAATGAAATAGCTGCTGAGGTTTGGCCTCCACCAAAATGGAATATATTATTTTTAAAAGGTATTGAGCCCCCTGCAGATGGTTCATATACACCATTGATAATTAAATGATGGTGCCCGCTTACAAAACAAGCATCAATGCTTTCTGAAGGAATCTTGCCAGCAGGATCTATAGAGATATTTCTTGTGCCAAATTCAAAAAATATTTCTTGTTTTTCAGATACAAAACCATCAACAGGTGATACAAAAAAAATTTGGCTATTGCATTCAGAATTTATTATTTCTGCAGATAGGCTTATTGTTGATGCTAAAACTAAAAGCAGAAAAAATATTTTCTCTGCTTTATTTTTAATAGTTTTTTTTATTGAGCTTAATTTAGTCAAGGGCTACTATTTGTTCAGCTCTTAAGCCTTTTTCGCCTTGACCTATACTGAACTCAACTTTTTGACCTTCTCTTAAGGATTTGTAACCTTCTGCTTGAATCTCTGTGTGATGCGCAAATAAATCATCACCGCCATCATGCTCGATAAATCCAAAGCCTTTAGTGTTGTTAAACCATTTTACTGTACCAGTTTTTTTCTCTGACATTTTGTTTCCTTATTATTTATTTAATTTATATTTTATCTTTTAAAAAGACGCTTCGATAAAAGAGGTATTTAAACTAACAACCATATAAATTAAGACAGTAGATAAATTTAACGTATTAACAAAGCGAAAATATCTCAATGATGAATCATTGTCAATCATCAAAAGTAAATTAATTTAATAATCTTCAGTCTGTACCAGCAAGAATTTTTTTTAGTCCCTCTATAGAGATAAGCATTCCCTGATAGATAGCATCACTAAATGCTTCAGGATCAATTTCAGTTGTCCATTCAAGCTCACAAATATCATTTTCTATGTCTTTCAACTGCATGGTAGCAAGGTGATGTTTGATGGGTGTTTTAGTTTCAATTGCTGAATACTTTAAAGTCATAGTTTCATGATTGCACTCTAAAATTTTTTCTTTTATTGAGCCCATTCCATCCATCTCAAAGACCCTGCAATCTTCAATAGTGCTGATTTTATTAACAGTTGGAAGCCAATCTGATCTCGATATATCAGAAATAATTTCCCAAAGAATTTTAGCTGAATGATTGAAAGTTACTGATTCTCTTACTGTTTTCATTTATATTATTTAAGTTATATATTTGTAATATTACATTAAAAAAATGGGGGTAAAATGAAAAAATATATTTATACAACAATACTGATGGTGACGGCCGCATCTGCTTATGCATTTGAGGTTACTGGTGATCATTTTAAAGCTAACTTTACAATTGATTCTGTGACAGTTGCTGAAAACCAAGCAACTATCAACGTATCTAGTAAATCTGCAGATGTAGGTCAATACGGAAAAGTCTATCTTTCCTATACTTTTACATCCAATCCAGCAATTAAAAGCTCTGGTACATGGGAGGGTCATGGAAGAGGCATTAGCCCAGATGGAGTAATGCAAAGAGGTATATTAAAAGGTGTGTGGACTAGAGACGGTGGGGTCATAAATATGAAATCTCTTGATAGTGTTTCTGACGGCATCAATTATATGCAGGGTACTCTTAATTTGCTAACTGGCAATGTAGATGTTGAAGTTTATGCGGTTAAGTAAAGGATTGGTTTGATTTATTAAAAACGGCTCTTATGAGCCGTTTTTTTTAATTATTAGATATAAGTTTCTAGAGCCTATTACTGTCCAAACTGCAACTAATATCCACCAAAGCAAAAAAAACCAATCATTTTTGGTTGTCCCATTCCAGTCAAGATATTCAAAAACTATAAATTCAAAAAAGAAATCAAATGACAATAAAGCAATAAAACCAAATACCCAAATTAAAAAAAAATTAAACGCTTTCATCTTAAAAATGGAAAAATAGGTACTGGGCCAACATTAAGCACTCTAATGATCCATGCAATTATTAGTGGAAAGCTAGAAGCAAAGAAGTGAATAAATACTTCATCTTGGCTCGGGTCTAAGAAACTTAAAGAGAGCATAAAAATTGTTATAAAAAAACCTGACCAATGAAGTTTAAGTAAAGCTTTTTGCATATTTCTTAATCTAAGTGCTCTATTAAAAGAGTTGGAACATTATGCGTATGAGATTTTACTGTTGCTACCTTTGTATTTTCTTTAATGCCGGGCTTAATTTCACTTATTTGAATACCAGCATTTGTGAGGCGTGCATGGGTTTCTTTTAAATTTCTTACAGACCATGCCAATCCCCATAATTTATCAACAGCTGAGTTTGCATCTTTTTCTTCTACTACTTCAATAGTTGTTTTGTTGAGTCTAAAAAATAACATTCTTTTTTTCCAAGCATCTATAACTTTATCTAGTGCCAGTCTTATGCCGTAAATATCTTGATATATTTCTATAAAACCATCTGCATCATTGGTGTTAATAACTAAATGATCTAATTTATGGATTGAGGCATCATTAAATGAAGGCATTTCAAGTGACCCATCTACATGTTCGATTAAAAAAGCAAATATTCCTCTCGTGAGCTCTGGTGGCAGAAAAAGATTTTTCCATTTTCTTATTTGAGAGTCTTTGTCGTTTGTGCCCTCTCCATCAGCTGGCTCACCTAGGGTATACCCATAACTAGTTAAAGTGGTGAAGGCTTTGTGAGCGTCTTTGGTTGATAATACTAATCCTGAAAGTCCTTCCCCGTTTTCACTTAATATATGGTTAATTACATCTGCACCAAAACCTTCTCCTTTAGCGGATAAAAGTTCAAGGTAGGTATTCTCAAGGTTAAATAATGAGTTTGCGGTACCATAAGCTTTATGCTCTCCCTTCCAGACAGGGCTGCAACCCAATAATAGTTCATAGTTCTTGGTAGCTTCATCCAAGTTTTCAACAGCAATGATTATATGGTCTAGCGCTTTTATCATTTTTAAATTTAAACATAAATTAAGGACGAGAGTAGTAAAAGTTATAGCTTTTTTTAACGATACCTGTTTTATGGAAAATATTGAACTCTTTATGAATTGTCTTGGGACTATGCACGACTGCTTTGTATAAATGGCATCATAATATATATTTTTTTACTTGTTATTTTAATTTTAATTACATATATTCTTTTTTCAAATCACTCTTTATGCTTTTTAAAATTATGAACAAGCCAAGCACATATCTTCCTCTTCCAAAACAGGTAGAAATTCAACAGTCTAAAATTCATGGTATGGGTGTGTTCGCTAAAGTTGATATAAAAAATGGAACTGAACTTGGAATTACTCATGTTATGGTATGGCAATCTTGGATAAGAACTCCATTAGGTGGATTTATAAATCACTCAGACACTCCTAATGCCAAAGGTGATAATAGAATCAAGGATGGTGTAGATTATAGAATTCTTATAATTACAAAGGATGTAAAAGCTGGTGAAGAAATAACTTTTTTTTATACTTTAGATGAATACAAAGGCGTCTCTTTTAAAACAAATAGGCTTTAATAAGATTGATAAATAGTTTATTCGTGACAGTTACAATTAATTTGTTTGCAGGTCTGATGATTTTTTAAATGTGCGTATGCTACCAATACAGAGCCAAACAATGTTAGAGCCTTTTCGCCATATTCACCAACCAATGGCTCTCCTAAAATAACAGCGAAAATTAAAGACATCAAACCTATGCCGCCTATAATTATAAAAAATACTTCTTTATGATTCTTGTAACCTGCAAAAAGTGCATATGTGCTCAATGGAACAGCAACAAATAATATAAATTTATGCACAAATTCATTATCAAAGGTAAAGGTTACAAACGCTGAAGACAAAATTAAAAAAGATGGAGCAAAAAAACAATGAAAGACGCATAACAATGAAAGAGATGCGGCAAATTTATCTGTTATTAATTGTGATTTTATCATTTTTTTATAATTTTCAAGCTCTTAAAAATTAAGCAGGTGCTAGTTTATGTATAAAATTTTAAAAAACAACTTTTTTTAAGTAAATAAATTCAAAAAGCTAATTAAAAGCTTTTTTACTATTAGTCACTATTATAGATAGTGTCTCTATTTAGCGCAGCAAGCGCATTCACAACATTTACAACAATCGCACATATAACCACTATAAACTAAAATTTTTAAAAATCGAATTTCTTTAATCAGTTAAAGCTGAAATATGAATACATGTATAATGAAATTATGAACAAAGTAGCAATATTTGGTAAAAAAGGCTCAATAGCTAAATTTGATCTTTCTGATAATAAGGCAATATGGGTTGGTGATTTGGCTGATGGGTATACTCCTAGCTCGATAATACAATATTTTGATTATGTTTTAGTTTTTAGCAGTACCACTTTTACAGGTAAGACCATGTTACATTGTTTTAATGAAATTGATGGAAGGCTTTTATGGTCTCATGAATCAAAATATTTATTTAATAATGGGCATCCATTTTATCCAAGCATTCTAGAGAATTGCGCCTACTTTACATCCTCATCAAAAGAAGTTGCAAAGCTAGATTTAAATACCGGTGAACTTATCTTTAAAAAGAAATTTGATAAGCCGCTATTTAGAAGTTATAAACTTGCTATCATCTCAAATGATATATTTCTGATTTCAAATAAAGATGCCTTGCTAGTAAATAAAGACACTGGTGATGTTATCCCCTATCCAGAAATAGAAAATTCATTAAATCTAAAAGATATAAGCACATTGCTAGGAAATGGCACATCATTTACTTCATCTATCTCAACAGCTAACCCAAGCCATAATGGTGATGGCAGCACCGTAATAATGTATGGTGGTGATGGTGGTGGCGCCGGTGGCGGCGAATAAAGTTAAGTTAATTTTTTAGGAAGCAGCCCTTTCGCACACAAGGTTAGATCTAGGTAAAAAAGTGTCAAATCCCTCATCCAAATCTAACGCTAGTAACCCATCATCCAAAATTTCTATATTAAATATAGCGCCATATCTAATTTCATCAAAAGGTTTATAAAAAAGATGAAGTTTATTTAATACTAGAGAATACTCACCGGATAAATTACCCCCGTCCTCAATCAAGTCTCCTTTGCTTGCTTCCCATGTTTTTGGAGAATTAAGACTGGTATCTGTATTAATTTCAGTAAAGGTTAAGGTTCCGCTATTTGAAAAAAAATAGCCTGATCCTACTTGTCCATTACCGCCATTTTCTATCATAAAGCCACCATCAGCAAATTCAGGATCAAGGGTTACCATATATGTTGTGCAATTCCATGCACCTAAAATATGCGCATCTTTTATTTCGCCTACAACTTTATTTAATTTATTAAATTTAGAATTAAATGCTTCAGCTGTTACAAGATCACCAGGCTCAAAGTCTTCGCCAAGATCCAAGTCTGCATATACTGATATATTTAAAGCCAATATTGCTAATAGTATCTTTCTCATATTATCTCCTGTATTTATCATTTAAAAAAACATCCATTAAAAACAGCTGCAGTATCTAACTCACAATCGCTGTCATTGATGTACACAGTTAAATCTATTTCATCTGAACCCAAGTCATTAGATGCTGTAATAACTGCCAAATAAGTATCTTCTTCCTCAAAGTCTGGAATTATATTAAAAGTTACAATTCCTTCTTGTGAAATAGCCATTTCTTCATTTGAAATTGAATAATTTATAGCATTTTGATCGGGATCAATAGCTACAAAAGTACCTATAGCGGTTTCTCCCTCATTTACTCTAACTATCCTATCAACATGATAACCAAAATCAGGACCTTTTTTTATATTAGACTCTGAACTACCTGAGCATGACAATAAAAACAAAATTAAAGAAAAATATAGGCTATTTTTTTTCATTATAGTATTTTGCCACACTTTATATATCTAGAGTGCCAAATTTCATCAACAATCTCTTTTTATTTCTGTAATTGCTTTAAAAAAGTTTAAATTAAAAAAAATTTAATAATGTAACCTTTACTTCTCATGCTAGAAATGATAAGTTTACGTTACATTTTTTTGGAGCTCTTATGGACGAAATAATAATTACTGGATTAGCTATATTGGGTGGTATAGCAGTGCCGCTGGCGGCTTTTTATTGGCAATACATGGATGCTAAAAATCAAAGAGCTACCATTATTGAGATTTCTAAAAATTTAAATGATAGTGAACAGATTGAAAATTTGCTGGATATTGTTGACGAAAGAAAAAAAGAACCTCTTGATTATAGAAGAAGCGGCGTGGTGACATTGTTTGTTGGAATAGGATTGTTTCTTTTTGGGGTCTATTTCCTTGGATTTATATTGAAGGGTGTTGGAGCCTTGGTTGCAGCTATTGGCATTGGTCAAATTATAGCTGGCTATCTCTATCCAAATACAAGTGAAGAGATTACTAACGCAGTAGATGCGTTTGAAAAAAAATAAGCGCTCAAAATGAGATCTTATATAATAATAAACTCATACATTCCTGCAATTATTGTTGGCTTTTTAAGCTTTTATGTTCTTTTTATAAGATGGGATATACCATGGGAAATTGGTTTTATTATTGCCTTTACCTTAGGTTATCTAACTACTGGTATTTTAAAACTTTACATAGGAAAAATAAGCCAGACAGAACTTGACGAACATGAAGCAAAAAAAGTTATTGATATTGTCAGTGATTTCGAAAAAGATGGGTAAACATCATCAAAACCTCTTAAATAACCTTGAGCAACTTAGAAAGTCTGCAAATCTAACACAACAAGATTTATCTGAAAGAGCTGAGGTCTCAAGAAAAAGTATTAATGCTATTGAAAATGGTATCTATGTACCCTCCACTGTTCTTGCACTTAAGATAGCGGATACTTTAAGTTGCAAAGTAGAAGATATATTTAAGCTTCCTGAATAAAATTTAGCTGCTTTTTGAGTCTTCAATATTTACTGCTGCTAATAATAAGAGACCTGCAAAAATGCCTAGGTTTTTGAAAAAGTTTTGAGCTTCGCGCTCAGAATTTACCCCTTCATAAATATTCCAAAAATCATGTAAATTAAGATTTATCAAAATAGTCATAGCTGCAAATCCTAAAGCGCAAAAAACTACATATTTGTTTAAAAGCAAGCTTATGCTTCCAACTACTTGAGCAATTCCAACAATCATTAACAATAAAGGAATCATAGGTATATTATGTGCTTCCATTAATGAGACGCTTGAGGACCATGATGTGAATTTGCTGATTCCAGGTATAAGAAAATACAACGCTAAAAATACTCTACCAGTATGCATTAATATCTTTTTCATTAATCTTTTTTTTCTTTTGGTTTCCTCCAACCAATTGCAGCACCAATTGCAACGCCCACTGCTATCCAGACTGGTTCATTTGTAGCAACAAAAAGTGCCGTTCCAATTGCTACGCCTACACCGATCCAATTACCGGCATGATCTTTATTTTTTAGTACTTTTTTCATAATTTAATCTTAATACCTTTTTTTTAGTTATTTGGTAGAAAACTATTATATGACCGTATTCAATCTATTGTGCGGCACCGCTCTCAAGAATTTCTATATAAGCTCTTATACCTTGTATGAAATCTTCCTTCCTTATTTTTTCATCTATACCATGAAGCCCACTTAACTCTCCTGCAGATAATGGGAAGGGATTAAATCTAAATGAGTTGATTGATGCTTTAGCATAATGTTTAGAATCTGATCCGCCAACCATTAATCCTGGGGCTACAATAATGTCATCATATACTCGTCTAACTGAATTGCTTATGATTGAATAACCCAAAGAATTCCATTCTGATACCTCGCTAGCTAACTGGCCTTCACCAAGTTTTTTAATTTCTATATTCTCATTTCCAACTAATCTCTTTACATGATTCATTATTGTTTCTGGGTTATCCCTTGGATGAAGCCTAAAATTGATGACTCCATTTGCTTCACTTGCAAGAACATTGGCTCTGTCACTTGCAGACAACATTGTAAGAGCAGTGGTTGACCTCAAGACAGCATTCATTGATGGGCTTTGAGATAAAATTTTATTTATAAGTGGCTCAAATAACCACAAATTAGCAAATAATATTTTATTTTGAAATGGCATGTAACGACTTACTGTATCAAATAACTCAAGAGAAACTCCTTCAAGTTTGCCTGGCAATGGATTTTTTTCTAATTTTGTTAGCGCTTCAGCTAAATGTCCAATTGAGGAATCTGATCTTGGCATTGAAGAATGTCCACCTTTTGACTTAGCGGTTAGCTGAATTGTTAGGCCGCCTTTTTCGGCAACATTAATAATGGCTATTTTTTTACTCACTCCGGGAATAATATCTTCAAGTAAAAATGAGCCTTCATCTAAAGACCATTCTAATCTTACCCCTTCCTCAATTAGATAATCTGTTACTTTTGCCGCACCCATGTTTCCACCGATTTCTTCATCGTGCCCAAAGCTTAAATAAACTGTTCTTTTTGGAAAAAAATTATTTTCTAATAGATAATTGACTGCTTCTAAAATTGCTATAACTCCACTTTTGTCATCAAGGGTGCCTCTCCCCCAAACATAAGTATTATCAATCTTTCCAGAAAAGGGGTCTTCTCTCCATATTTCTTTTGCATTTGCCTTGATAGGGACAACATCATAATGCCCTGTAAGCAATATAGGATTTAAGCTTGTATCTTCTCCACTCCATTTAAGTAAAAGGGTTTTACTAAAATATTTTTTTTCTAAGTTTTGGAATATTAAAGAATACTCATTCTCTAACCATTTTAGAAAACTGTTAAACTCTGAATAATCAAATTTTTCATAATCAGGATGGGATATTGTCTTAAATGTAATTGACTTAGAAAGGTTAGTTAAAGATTTTATTTCATTTAGGACGGTTGGTTCATAACTCTTTACTGTTTGATCTACTATCGGCTTATGTAAATAGGCTCTAATAAGAATTAGACACAAAAAAAATGTAAATAAAAAAAATAATGCTTGAATATACTTCTTCATAAATAACTAATGATATCAATAGTTTCTATCTATCATTATAAAAATATCTGCTGATAAAAGGCTATTTCTCAAGAATTAATTTTAAACCCACTTCAGCACCCGATTTCTTAAAACCCAGCATGCAATTTATCTTAAACATTGGATTATTCTTTTCATTAAAAGTGAAAACTTTTTTAAAGCCTTTATTTTTTAAATCTGTTAATGCATGAATTTTTAAATTAGTACAAATAGATCTTCTTCTGTATTCTGGCAGAACACCGGTAAGTTCAGTAGATATAATATCGCTATTTCTATCGCCCCTATTGTAAGTAGATAGGGCAATCCATTTTGGGCCATCCATTACAATATAAAAATCTTCTGAGTTGTGCCATGGGGTTAAACAGTGAGCTCGCCATTCATCTTGATTTACATTGACCACTGAGTCATTGGGGATATCTGATTCGACTCTCTGAGAAAGATTAAATAATTTTGATTCCCAGTTTTCGTGCTCTTTTTTAAGTTTTTTTAAATTTGTTATTTTAAAATTATTTTGGTTGAATTTATCTTTAAGATCTAAAAATTTCCTTTCATCAAAATCATTTAATGCAATGATTGACGAGAACTCTTCAAGGGATATTTCAAAACCATTATTTAAATAAAAATTTATAGCTAAATCATTCGCCTTATATAACCAAGCCCTAAAAGTTTTTATCTTTTTATTTCTTTTAGCTCTGCTAATTTGTTTGTCTAAGTATATTTGGGCATATTTAAGGTTTTTTTCTTCATAACAAAGGGAAATATTTGAATCCAATAAAGTTTCATCATAAGCCCATGATTGATGACCTGTATACCCGTATCCGATAAGATCATTTCCTGCATAAAGAAAATCAATTTTAGCATTACATTTTTTCGGTACGAGGCTTGCCTCATATTTAATTGTTTTTTTAGAACCAAAATCATTAACATGATTTTCATATTTATTTTTTAGATCATATAGTTTTTGAAAATCATTCTCAGAGCTAGTAAATGATCGAACTTTAAAGTTTTTCATTTAGTATATTAATAAGGGGTTCATATATGTCTCCGGCAACACTCTTGCGAAAATAAGGTATCGCGTTAATTAGTATTGCGCCACCACCAAGAAATGGTTCGAAGTAAGTCTTACCTTTTGTTGGCAAAAGTGGAATTATGTCTTTTGCAGTTAACCACTTTGAACCTGTCGATTTGAATGATTGATATTTAGATTGTTCTATTTTTGGGTCCATAGTTATATGTCTTCTTTAGCCTTTTTTTTAAATGCTTCACTGCCTTTTGATCATTTTCAATTGAGACAGAGTTTCTACCTGTTTCAAGCGATGCACATGCATCACTTCCTGAACCTGCAAAAATAGACAAAACTAAATCGCCTGGTTTTGATGAGATTTCAATCATCCTCTTTAAAATTTTCAAAGGTTTCTGTGCAGGATAGGAACCGCAGACTAGCTCTTCTTTTTTTTTATTATTTGAAAAAGACCAAACTGTACGAAGTTGTTTGTTGGGCACCTTTAGTTCGTCTTCTTTGTTGTCTATTTGCTTTGCGTAATCGCTATTAAAGTAATATTTTCTTTTTGTATCTTTTCCGCTATGTGCCCATATTATGTTTTCATGTGACGCTGTGAGTCTTCTATTTGCAAGATTTGGGAAAGCATTTTTTTTATACCAAATGACCTCATTTATAATTTCTATTTCAAGCAGTCTTAAACATGTATTTACTAAACCTATATTGTGGTAAGTTCCAAATATCCACATTGACCCCTCTGGTTTTAGAACACGCTTTACTTCTTTCAGATAATTTAAAGTAAATGTTAGATATTCACCCAAATCATCTTTATCCCAACTTTCATCAAAAATTTTCCATTCTCCACCCATTGTTTTTAATCCATGATCCTTAATAAGTTTTGTCTGATTTTTTGAAATTATGTTGTAAGGCGGGTCTGCTATAACAAGATCAAATGAATTATCCTCAAATGTTTTTAGTGCAGTTAATGCATCAGCATAAATAACATCGTGGACGGTTTTTTGAATTGGAAGTAAGTCCTTTTGATTCATTTATTTAACAGTAACGGAGTAAGTTTGAACGACAATTAACTCTTCGCTTTTTCTGCGGTGTTTAAAAGAGTTAAGATTTAGTTGCATGAATGTGGCTTAACTTCCCCTTGAAATAGCATCTGCTGTACCAAACATTAGTCCGAGTATCCCAAAAGGGATTAGAACTATTCCTCCCATTATTGCCAACGTTGTTTTGCCACCATCAATGGTTTCAACTTCAATATACTCAATATCATCAACTGTAATGGTTATACCCTCACTTGTTTCCAAGAGAGTTCCTACCATTTGATTTTCTTTGATGCTGACAACTTTTAAATAATAATTGTCTCCGCTATTTAAGGTTACACTTAACTTGTCTCCAATTGAAACAATTGAAGAAAGGTCAACTTCTTTGTAATAATCTAATTTATTTAGAGAAGTGCAACAGGAAATAGCAAAAGTCAGCAATAATAGTAATGATTTTTTATTCATAAAAAATATTGTGTCATAACTTCTTTTAAATGTCCTATTAATACACATATGAGACCGCAACGTGTCATATCAACATCTTATGACTTCCACTAACACGAAAAAATAGGTGAAATTTTTAGGGTAGTTTTTACCGGGATAAAGTTTTAGTGTTTTTTGAAAACCCCGCAGATTGCGGGATTAAAATGAAAGACGTCTCAAATTTACTCCACCGTAACGGAGTAAATTTGAACGACAATTAACTCTTCGCTTTTTCTGCTGTGTTTGTTTATGTTATTTTTGGTAGCTTGCAATAATCTTATCAAGGAAAATGATAACATCGTTTTTTATGTCATTTTTATAATATTCACCAAAAATTTTAGATTGAGAAAACTCTATCTTTACTCTGTTTTCAATATCTTTTCTATCTTGTTCTGATAGAAAGCTGGTTTCCTTAATATACTCAAGAATTACATGATGATGTGGTGTTTTAACATTGCATCCAAAACATTTTTTTAAATTATTGTCTCTGTAGCCCAAACTTTGCCAATATTTAATTGTTCTTTTGGGTTCAGACTCTCTATATGCAAAGGTTTTTGTATAGCGATTTTTCATTGTTCTATTTAAATTTGAAGATTTGCCTACTTTTATCATATTTTTATTAACGTAGCTTTTAGACTCTGGTCTATACCTATCTTTTCTCATAGGATTTTCCATGTTAAAAGATACAACATACATGCCAGGGCTAGATGTTATATTCATGAATTAAGATTTTTTAAATATAGGGATTTAATTTCAAAAAAAATAGTTTTGAATTGTGTTGCCAATGTTCTGGGTCTGGGAACATAGTAACAATTATCATATTTGGTTTTGTTATGATTGGTAGGCTAACAATATCACTTCCTTGCAATTCATCAGACCAGTTGATACCCATTTTATCGTTCTCTAGCATTATAGGTTCGATATTATTGAAGTTCGTTCCAAGAAAGAATACGTCTTCAAGGGTGTCATCGTTCATTTCTAATCTGTAATACCCCTCCTTATTGAAATTGGAATGATCAAATTGTTCGGATTGAAGTATATTAAATTCATCAAAAAGATCTCCTTTTGATGTTTCTTCGACAATTTTACGAACGTCAACAGAAATATTTTCATATTCAGAATCTTCAAAGACCTCTTCTTCTATTTCGTCATCTTCATCATCATATGAAAAATCAAATGGATCTATTATTTCGTCTTCTGGCATTTTATTCATTAGAATATTCTGCCATAACTCCTTATAAATGTCCTATGAATACACATAAAAGATCTCAACAAGTCATATCAACACCTTACGACTTCCGCTAACACGAAAAAAAAGGTGAAATTTTTAGGGTAGTTTTTACCGGGGTTAAATTTTAGTGATTTTTGAAACCCCCCGCAGAATGCGGGATTAAAATGATGACATGACTTTAAACAAATATATAAAGTATTAGAAACAAGATAAATAAGAAAAAAGATATGGTGGCTGCATGTTTCCACAAAAACTTTATAACCATTATCCAAAGTTTTAAATTGATAATAATAATAAAAATAAAAATTAATGCAGCAATAAAAGATATTAAGGATTCTAAAATTAAGTATTCCATCTTCTTGCTAGTTTACTTGGATCTGGATTTTATTTGAATCTTGAGGTCTCACTTTCTTCACTTAGATCTAATTTAAATAAAAATGAATAAAATAAAAGAACTATCCAGGTTATTATTGTCCACCCCAAAAAAAGATTAATCATAAAAAGAATTAATATGTGTTTATGACCACCCCTACTTACAGACACAATAACTGGTAAAAAGTAAAAGAAAAGAATTATAAATTTTCCAGCACTAGAAAATGAGTCGAAGGTTTCTATAATTGCAATAAAACCCATAACTAGCTGAAGTGATTATTTATATCTTTGGCCGCTTCTCTTAACAGACCCATTATTCTCTTGTCAGATCCATGATCAAGTCTGCCAATAATTTTATTATTAAACATTATTGTTGCGTCACAATTAATAAACATCGTTTCTCGTAATTTTGTTTTTATTTTTACATTCCCAGCTTCAACAATTGGAAGTTTTCCATAAACAACATTATATTTGTCTTCAGAAATTGAACTTTCATATAACTTAAAATATACGTTTTGCGAGGTATAAAGAATAAAATGATCTTTGTATGTATTTATAAGAATTAATGGCTGTTCATTAATCTGAAAATTCATATTAATACTTTTTAATAGATTGTCACAATCCGTCTTGTTTATGTTGTTTTTTGTACCCTCTATAAATATATCAGGATGAAATTGTTTCTTTTTTTTATTAAGAAAATACAGTCCTATAAAAAATGTGTACACTATAAAAGGCAAGGATAAAGCAAGAAATATTAATTTTGAATAAATTGAAACAGTACGTTGTCCAAATAATATTCTTTTTGACTCATTGATATTAGAAAATTTTAAAGAATTGGCTAGGTTCATAAATATAATTCTGCCATAACTCCATTTAAATGTCTTATTAATAAACATAAAAGACCGCAACAAGTCATATCAACCCCTTATGACTTCCGCTAACACAAAAAAATAGGTGAAATTTTTAGGGTAGTTTTTACCGGGATTAATTTTTGGTGATTTTTGAAACCCCCGCAGAATGCGAGGTTAAAACGAAAGTCGTTTCAAACTTACTCCACCGTAACGGAGTAAGTTTGAACG
>Ga0255761_10002071_pt1 | contig 18571 bp, 24 predicted proteins | sample 071ome_29_FD_179961 | JGI IMG/M metagenome (GOLD analysis project Ga0255761, IMG submission 179961) | Coastal salt marsh microbial communities from the Groves Creek Marsh, Skidaway Island, Georgia - 071407BT metaG (version 2) | ecosystem: Environmental > Aquatic > Marine > Intertidal zone >... | reverse complement strand
GTTGAGTTCTTAAAAGGGAATCGAGATAGCGCTTTCACAACGTCTAGGGGAGACGGAAGCATCTTAGGGGATCTTTGGAAGTTCGGTTCGTCTATATTGGACAATCTAAAACCGTCGGTTGCTACAGATTCGATAGGTTCAATATCAGGTGGGTCGTCGTTCGGTAATAAGCTAAACAGTCCTCTCAACGCCGTTCAGATGCACACGGGTGGCACAGTGGGCATGAAAGCAAGCACTAGGAAAATGCCAGTAGCAACCGCCATCAATGCGCCACGTTTCCACGACGGGTTACGTCAGAATGAGATGCCAGCTATACTTGAGAAAGGCGAAGAGGTGATACCGAAAGATCAAGTCGGTCGCCAGCGAAGAGGCAATACGAGCATAACGTTCAATGTTTCGACGCCAAATGCGGACAGCTTCAGGCGCTCCGAACGACAGCTTTCTCGACAGTTTAAACAATCAGTAGGTGGACGATGACACGTTTTGTAGATGAGTACATGCCTGACCAAGTGCCGGGGTTCCCGTGCGTATCGTCGCCTCGATGGGCTACTGACATTCAGATTGTCGATTCAGGCGCGGAGCAAGCGAACCAACGCTGGGTTCACCCCCTGCACAAGTTTAAGCTTCCTGACGCTATCAGAGAGCATGACACGTACAACGCTATCCATAATCACTGGATGGCGATGAGAGGGCCGCTGTACACGTTTCCGTTCAGAGACCCGTTAGACTTTGCGAGTGTTGACTTAGACCTTCCCAACACGGTGCCTACGCTATCTAGGGTAGATCAGAACATAGGCACGGGCGACGGGACAACAACTCAGTTTCAACTGACTAAAACGTACACGTCAGGCGCTCAGACGTATGACCGCAACATCTATCATCCGATTGTTAGCACTGTTCTGGTCGGCGTTGATGGCGAAGACCCGGAAGTAGCGTCACCAGACTACCCGTGGAGTGTGAGTCGAACCACAGGCATTGTTACGTTCGACGTACCGCCCGACAACGGTGCAGTCATAACAGCGGGGTTCCTGTTTGATGTTGAAGTTAGGTTCGGGGGTGACGATGCGTTCGACGGTATTGTTCAGACTTATGGCGTCAGTGGCTTCGCAGATATCGATCTGTTCGAAGTCAGGACGTGTGTGTAGGGGGCGACATGGCGATATTGTGGGCAGAATCGTTTGGTAAGTACGGCTTGTATGAAAAGAAGGCTCAAGACGACTTGTGGTACTATCTTGATGGGGTTGGAAGTGGGTGGAGTCTACAGACTTCGACCGTTAGGACTGGCACGCATACTATTACTACAAATTGGGACGCGTCTTACATAAAAAGGGTGTTAGGGGTTGCAGCGACTACAGTGGGCGTCGGGTTCAATCTTTGGACACCAAGCTTACCTTCAATACCTAATGCCGCACCTATCCTTATACTAAGGGACTCTAGCTCTCTGACTAACATATCACTCGATATTCAGACGACTGGGGCGATACAGGTATACCGTGGCGATAACCATAACGGTGGTGCGGGGGTTAAGATAGCAGAATCGACCACACACTGTATTGGCACAAATCGGTTTCAACGTGTTGAACTAAAAGCAGTGATTCACGGGTCAACAGGTAGTGTAGAGGTCAGGGTTAACGGCGTCACTGTGGCCAGCGCGTCGAATGTTGACACACACGCATCTGACGCGGAGTCGTTGGGTAGCGGGACGCCAGACCCCAGTGTGTCTGAGGTGTCATTTCCGGGCCGGGGCGATCTCTCTACTGCTTTCTTCCCAACCATCGACGACATAGTGGTGTGGGATGGTACAGGGTCGTACAACAATGATTTCATAGGTGATCAGAGGGTGTATGCATTAGCCCCCAACGGCGACACGGCTCAAGCGGATTGGACAGCTTTAAGCGGGAGTGGTTTCTCAAACATAGATGAAGCCGACCCCGATGAGGACACGAGTTATCTATACGCAGCGGCACCCGGCTCTCCGAACACACTGACATCTGAGTTCGACTTAGAGAACCTACCTGTCTCGTCTGGATCAGTAGCCGCAGTGATAGCATGTAGTCGAGTTCGTAAGGACGTAGCTGGGTTGGTTGAGTTCCAACACGGTCTCGTATCAGGAGCGTCTGAAAGTAAGGGCGCAGTTAGACCCTGCGACCCGGTGTACATTTTTAAAGAGGATGTGTTCGAGACTGATCCAGCATCAGGCGTAGCATTCACACCGTCTGATGTTAACAGTTTGAAGATACAGATAAACAGGACGACGTAACATGGCATTGATATGGATGGAAGGTTTCGACCACTATGGCGGTGACTATAACAACATGCTCGACGGGGCATGGGGTGAGATACAGACAGGTTGGACGCTGGACAGCTCTATAAAACGTACAGGGACGTACAGCTTGAAACTTGCGGCAGGTTCAGCCGAGACGATGGTGCGTCGGGTTCTAGGGAACTCTTACACTACGATCGGTGTCGGGTTCGCTCTATATATAGACTCTCTGCCTGCGGTTAGCTACTACTGTCATCTCGTAGAACTAAGAGATAACGGTAATGCGCCTAACCTTACTCTGAGCCTCGCATCGACAGGCGACTTGGAGGTGTATCGGGGGATAGCAGAGCCGGGGTACGGAACTCTGTTAGCTTCTACGTCCGACGCCCCTATCGTCACGGGGGCTTTCCAACACGTCGAACTTCAGGCGACTATAGACGGTAGCGCCGGTGCCGTTGAAGTTCGCGTGAACGGCGTCACAGTTTTGACTGTATCTGGGGTTGATACCGTAGCCGGTGCAGGTGAGAACCGAGTCCCATCGATAGCGGCGAATGACAATGTTAGCCAGCTCGCTTTTTCTGGTAGAAACGACTGGGCTCAAGCAGAAGACATCATTACTCACACCACGTATTTCGACGACATCTACGTGTACGACATGACAGGCAGCTTCAACAACACATGGCTTGGCGACAGGCGCATCTATACGTTGTTCCCAAGCGCTGACACGGTTGATGCGGGTTGGACACCTTTGAGCGGGGATGGGTACACGAACATAGACGAAGGCGTCGATGATGATACGTCTTACATATCGGCTGGCGTTCCCGGTTCACCCGATGAGACATCATCTACGTTTGAACTTGATAATATACCTGAGACGGTAGGACTTGTTTCAGCAGTTGAGACAGTGCATCTCGTTAAGAAAACAGAGGCGGGTCTAGCTGATGTTAGGTCGGGTATTGTATCTAACGGCTCAACAAGCGAAGGCAGTATCCATCCTCTGAACACCATCTACACGTACCATAGCGATGTGTTTGAGTTTGATCCCGACACGGGTGCTTCTTTCACTCTGTCTGCAATCGACGCCCTGCAACTTAAAATAACACGGGTGACTTAATGGCTAAGTATTTAGAGACATTTGAGTCCGAAACGATAGGCACCGTTCCGTCTAACTGGACTCCAACGTGGGACACTTCGTCGTGTACGTGGTCGGTCGAAACTGACGGCGGTAGCCCCAGTGATCAGTTCGTTAGGGTCACGGGCACTCCTACTTTAAGCGAAGATTATTTCTTGAGGTTCGACGGTGCCACGCTATCAGAACAAGAAGACGTTCAGATACTCGCTAAGGTACGGTCGAATGCACAATGGGCGGGTATCGTTCTAAGAGGTGATGACTCTACTAGAGATGCCTACGTCATAACGTGTTTTTTCGATTCCAGTCTCCACTGGATTTATCGATCTGTTTCATTCCCGGCGGGTGGCCTCGTTGCTCCGGGTGCCTTCCTTGGGGGCACCATCCCGTCGAACACTTGGGGTTGGGTTAAGGTTCAGATTCTAGGTGACGTCATACGGGTTAAGATCTGGCCTGACGGTAGCTCGGAACCGGAGTATTGGCAAGGGTGGCTCCGTGAGGGCAATATCAGCGGGTACAACCATGTCGGCCTTCGCCCCAACATTACATCACCGAGTGACACCATAGACTGTAGCGTATTTCACGTCGGGACTAACGGAGACCCAGCAGACTTATCGGGCGATGAGGTCGGACTACGGGTTACAGATGTCGAAGCGCAGGCTGTCGCAAGTCTTGATGCAGAGACGCGAGTCACGCAAAGTGGTCTTATGACCCTTAAGGGCGGCACAGGCGGTACCGACGGTACAGGTGATACTCGTGTAACACAGTCTGCCTTGTTAGCCCTACACGGAACCGTATCGGCTTCGGTTAGAGCCACCCAGTCAGCGGTGTTAGTGTTAGGCGTTGGCGTTCCATGCATAACGCATTGGACTCAAGCGTGGACGATAACACGAACGGACGGTACGGTGTTCAGGTACACGACTTTGGATGTCGACCTGACGTGGAGAGGTGACACGTATAAGACGTGCGCGTCTCTGGCGTCTACCGCATCGGAGAACGTTGTGGGGCTATCTGAAAGTGGTAATGTCGAGATCAATGCGATCATCAACTCGAACAACTTTAAAGACGAAGAGTTGTTAGCCGGGTGGTTCGATGGAGCTACAGTCGAAGCGTGGGTCGTACCTTGGCAGACCGACGAGGGTGAGTATCCGTTTAGAATATTCTTTGGTTTGTTGGGTCAAATAACGAAAGGCACTGTTAGCTTCAAAGCGGATGTCGTAACGCAGGCATCTATCGCTCAGCAGAAAAACTTACTCGACATATACATGCCTTCGTGCCGTCATGTGTTAGGCGATTCGAACTGCGGCGTATCGCTTGCAGGTCTTCAGGTGTCAGGTGCAGTCACTTCGATAACTCAGCCGACCACTCCGGGCTTGTCGCGTAAGCGCGTGTTTTTAGACTCTGCCAGAACAGAGGACGACGGGTACTTTAACTTCGGTGTCCTAACGTGGACGACAGGGGAGAACGCAGGTCAGTCGAACCACGTTGATACGTCAGTAGGCTCCACCATAACGCTTTGGGATGCCTGCGCGTACAGGATTGAAATCGGTGATCAATACACTATGACGCCGGGTTGCGATAAGCTGAGCGATACGTGTAAGAATAAGTTTAGCAACTTCGTTAACTTCGGTGGGTTCCCGCATATTCCGGGTAAAGATGAGCTGATAGGGTGGAGGCCGAAAGCAACTGAGATCAGATGATATCGTGACTGAAGCCAGAACGTGGGTCGGTACGCCCTTCAAACACCAAGGAAGAACCAAAGGTGTCGGTGTCGATTGCCTCGGCATCGTGTTGGGGGTAGCTGAAGAACTCGATATCGTTCGGCTAACAGACCGAGAGATGAAGTTATTGTCGAGGTACAAGCGGATACCTAATGCACTTGAGATCATTAAAAGGCTTAAAGGGCGTGTTATAAAGAAAGGCACGCTTGAAGTGGGGGCCATAGTTCATCTGTCGTGGGGCAGAGGCATGGCGTACCACGCGGGTATCATAACGAGTTTAGACGATGGGATAATGGCGGTTCATGCGAGAGGGTACCCGACGGCTGAGGTTGTCGAAGAGATATTGCCGAGTAGCATGGACATAATTGGGTACTACAGGTTTAAAGCTTAGGGAGAGACAAGCATGGCAACAGCTCTGTTTTCTGCAATAGCGACGACTGCCAAACTGGAGGCGTTTGCTTCGTTCGGCCTAGCTGTCCTAGGCTCGTACCTAGACGCACTCATTGTCCAAGCGCTTACGGCTCCTGACGACATTGAAGGGCAAAAAGTCGATGAATTCAAGACAACTCAGTCAGAGTACGGAGTACCCATACCGCTATGCTATGGGGCGTCTAACCGTGTCCCCGGTAACATCATATGGACTTCTGGGATAACAGAGACTTCGCAAACAAGGCGTGAGGGCGACAATGCGCTCAGCAGCGGCACTAAGATCACAGAGTACACGTACTACGGGTCGTTCGCTGTTGCGATAAGTGGACGCCCTGTATCAAGAGTGACACGGATATGGGCCAACAATAAAGTCGTATTTGAGTCAGAACTGGCGGACGGCTCAGTGCCCACTGTGACGCTGTATAAACGATATAGCTCGCTGTTACAGTATTTAAACCCTATTTATCAGATGTTCCCCGGTGGCAAGGCGGAAATAGAAGCCTTCGTGGATGCGCTTCTAGTTGACCCGCCCCCAACGTACATTAATGAAGACAACGGCGGTGTGACGTATGTTAATCGCTGGATACCTGATGAGATCAGAGACCCGATAAGAGCGATATCTGATGAGTGGGCAGCTATCTGGGATAGGTTAGAAGCTGGGGAGAAAGTACCCGTAACGGACTTCCCTGAAGATGCGATCGCCGGGGCGACGTACTACGGTTCGTTCAGCAGCGAATTCTACGATGATGAACAGCGGGAGCACTACCACACATTGGGGACTAACTTCGGTCTTCTGTGGATAACGTCATCACACACCTCAGTGTCAGATGAAATCGTTGTGTATAAGGGTACACAAACACAAGGCGTCGACCCGACTATGGAGGCATCGGAGGGTGTCGGAAACGTACCCGCGTATAGGGGGGTCGCATACGTCGTTTTTAAGAATATCAATCTGTCCTCTGAGTTCAGAAACAGTGTTCCGAACTTCCAATTTGAAGTGGAGGCCGACACATCAATAGGCGTGAGCACCTTAGTCTCTGACCTATGCAGTCGTGCGGGGGTGACAGACGCTTCGACGATTAATCTTGGTCTTGCTGAAGTCAACGGTATGGTCGTTCATAAGAACGCACCGTTAGCATCGTTACTCCCGATGTTAGAAGCTAAGTACCGTTTCCATTCGATACAACAAAACGGAGACATCAGGTTCATACCGAGACCTTCGGGCATGGTGGGGACACTGAGCCTAGACGACTTAGGCGGGTATGAAGCAGGTGGTTCTCGACCTGAAAACGGCCCGATCGAGTATTCGATAATCCCTAACTACGAGTCACCTCGACAGATATCAGTGCGGTACATCGACATAGGCCGAGAGTATCAGACCAATACGCAACACGCTTTTAGGCCCGTGAACCAAGGAAACAACGACTATGTTGTAGATATCCCGATCTCGATGACGGCTGACGAGTCGCGTACTGTTGCTGAACAGATCGGTCGAGACATGTGGTCACGTAAATGGCAGGTTCGGTTCAGCACTTCGGATAAATTCGTGGGTCTTATGGCAGGCCAGTCGGTCGGCATCCCGTTTAATGACGAGATAAAACCGATCTTAGTGACCAACGTGACGCGAGGTCGAAACGGTCTCATAGAGATTCAAGGCGAATTTGAAGACGTGGCGTTGGGTTCGATATCCGTTACAGGTGAGTCAGCGAATTACACGGCTAATAGGACTATCATAGGTGCGTATAACATATTGGTCGTGTTAGACGGCCCCCTCATCCATTCAGGGGGTGACGATAACGACGGGGTGTATTGGGCGGCTACAGGCACGACTGCAGACTGGACAGGGTGTGATATCCTCTACAACACGGGTTACGACTCCACCTTTGTTGAAATCGGAGAGACTAACACCCCCGCTACAATCGGTGACGTTGCGACAGCTCTGCCTTCAGGCCCATCGGTCACATGGGATCGAACTAATTCTGTAACAGTCGACTTGTACTCCCCAGCCACATCTCTTGATAGTCGAGAAGAACTTGATGTTCTGAACGGGGCTAATCTTGCTTGGCTAGGAGCACAGGATGGTTCGCGTGGAGAGATCATTCAATTCGCTGACGCTACTTATGTTTCAGACACGACGTACACTATAAGCACTCTCTTACGAGGATTGTACGGCACTGAGCATGAGATCGATAACCACGGTGACGATGAGGTGTTCGTGTTATTAGACCCCACCTCTGTAGGTTCAGCAGCTTTCGGACGTACCGACTGGAATGAGATATACGCCTATTTCGCTTCAACTGAATATAACAGCAATATCGATACTTTCGGATTCACAATGGTCAACACGGGCATCCGCTCAAAGCCTTTGTCACCTGTCCATGTCCAAGGTGTGAGGGACGCAAGCAACAACCTAACGGTGACGTGGCTGAGACGTATTAGAGGGACGATCAATGGTCTAGGTGGCGCAGAGGAGCCCATCAACGAAGAGTCAGAAGCCTATGAGGTCGATATAACAGGGCCGGGAGGCGTTGTGCTACGAACCGTATCCGCTACGTCAGAGACGATCACCTATACTGGTACTGATCAGTTTAACGATGGGCTAACGCCGGGTGATCCAGTCGATCTGCGTGTGTACCAAATTTCAGCAACAAAAGGGCGGGGTTATCCTGCGATGGCAACAGTATGACAACGAGTGTTAATTTAGGAATACCGTACATATCGAATAACCAGAATCAAATGCACGTAACGCATAACGACGCGATGGTTATGATACAGGTGCTACTGGCAGCAGGCGTGTGGCAGGTCGGTCTTAACACACCCCCCGGCTCACCTGTGAACGGCGATGCGTATATCGTCGGAACATCACCGACTGGCGTGTGGGTCGGTAAAGAGAACTGCATCGCGGCGTACTATCAAGATCAGTGGTACTACGTGCCGGGGTTCGACTCGAACGGTACGCAGATATCGATGAGCGGCGAGCAGGTCGGTCTCAAGGTCTGGTCTCGACCCGACGGTGACTACTACATATGGACAGACACCGGATCACCGTCAGTGTTAGCGTGGACGGCTTCGGGGATTGGGGGCGGTCTCACTGGGATCAACGTTAAAGACGATAACAGCTCGATTGTATCAGCCGCGACTGCGATCGACTTTGCCGGGGATGGTGTTGTTGTTACTAACGATGGTGGTAACGAAGCGCTTGTCACTATAGAAGGCGGCATACAAGGCATTGAAGTCGGAGACGGTGGCTCTCCGCAGGTCATCTCTGAAGCCACTGCGATTGACTTTGTAGGTACAGCGGTTGCGTCTGTTGTCGATAGCGGGGGTGGTCTTGTCACGGTTACGATTAATGACACTGGTGGTGGCGGTGGCATCACTGGCATTGAAGTCGGAGACGGTGGCTCCCCGCAAACCAAGTCTGACGTGACCGCAATCGACTTCGTTGGCGCAGGCGTCAGCGTTGCAGATAGCGGGGGTGGTCTGGCTACAGTAACAGTCGATGCGCCCTACGACATCGGTGTGTTTTTCAGCGGCGTACCGACTAACAGTCAAGAGATATTCAGGATGAGGGCGTTACGGGCGTTCACTATTACAGACGGGGCACCCGGCAGTACGGCTAATGCAAGAGTGGAGTCAACAGGTAGTCCAGTGTTCAGCATACGTCGTAACGGGGTTCAGTTTGCTACTGTAACGTGGAGTGCAGGCTCACCGACTGAATACAACGGCACGTGGGCGTTCGACGTAGCCGCAGACGAGTCGTTCGCAGTTAACGACATAATGACAATGGTAGCGCCATCCTCTGCGGACGCTACGCTTGAAGACATATCAATATTTGTGAAAGCGACGAGGGACTAATAATGGCACTACTATTTATGGAAGGCTTTGAAAACTATTCTACCGTAACGGAGTTATATCAAGACCCAAGATTTTTTTCCGATTTTAATGGAGGTGATCCAGTATTTGAATCGGGCAGAGTATCAGGGCAAAGCCTACGTTTTGATAATGACGGTGAAAGTGTCGGGTGTTATTTACCACAAGATTCAACAGCCACTATATACGGCGGGTTTGGCTTTAAATATGTACAGACTAATATAGTCCAGATCATATCTTTCAGTGATTCTAGTAACGGTGAAATATTTGATATAGAATTCGTGGTTTCTGGCCCAACCGTAACTTTAGCTATAAAAAACGGGGCAACTACACTAGCAGAGACAAGTCCGTTAAGTGCATCAACTTGGTATCACATTGGCTTTAAGGTTTTAATGAGTGATACCGTTGGAACTGCTGCTATCTATGTGGATGGTGTTTTGGATGATTCAAATACTGGTCTTGATACTAGCGCAAATGGATCAACAGCCGTTAATAGGTTTGCTTTTCACGGTGGCGTAAACCATGATATCAACTTTGATGATGTTTATATCGGTGATGACTCTGGATCAGACATGACAGATATTGTTGGTGATCTATTCATAGAACAGTTAGTTCCTGATGGGGTAGGTTCAAGTACGCAATTTACACCCTCTGTTGGATCGAATTATCAGAATGTAGATGATACAACGCCAGATGATGACACAACATATAACGAAAGTTCGACTTCAGGTCATAAAGATTTATTCACTGCTGCAAATCTTAGTCAGCCAGTTAATACTGTATATGCAGTTCAAATTTCATCAAAATTTAATAAACAGCAGGCAGGGACGAGAACTTTTAGAAATAAAGTTCTGAGCAACGTAACAGAAGGAAACGGCGCAACAGTAGGGATGAGGTATCAGTCATACTCGTATAAAACTGATCTTTTTGAAAATGATCCAGACACGAGTTCGGCATGGACTGAAAGCGGCGTTAATGCAATGGAAGTTGGATATGAGGTGGTAAGCTAATGGCTCTACTTTGGATGGAAGGATTTGAAGGGTATAGTTCTTATGCTGACATAATGAATGACAATAGGTACGCCGAAGATACCACCTCTGGTGCAGCTACTTTAGTATCCGGCAGGGGCGGGGGTCAAGCTTTGCAGTGTGCAAACTCAGCCATGATAGCTTTGGTTATTCTGCCACAAAACTCAAGCAGCACTATTTATGGGGGGTTTGCTTTTAAGGATACAAGTAGCACGACATCTATACGTGACATATTTCATTTCGGTGGAGATAGCAGTGCGACTCCAACGTTTTATGTTGGGATATATAACAAGACTGTATATATCTCAACATCGTTATCAGACACCACACCTCTTGTCTCAGCCAGATATATAACAAATGTTTGGCATTATGTATCATTCAAAATTTTTCTTAATAACTCAACAGGGACAATTGACTTATATTTAGATGGTGTTTTAGAAGATTCTGGAACAGGCTTAGATACAATTGGGTCAGGGGCCGATAGCACTATAAAAGTAATAACATTTGATGCGCCCAATTTATACACATCAGTGCTATTCGATGATATTTATTTCGGTGATGATAGCGGATCAGATTTAACTGACATAGTTAAAGAGATAGCAATAGAAAGTCTTCTTCCTGATGGTGCGGGTGGATCATCGCAGTTCACCCCCTTGTCGGGAAGTAATTATCAGAATGTAGATGAAACTACTAGCGATGGTGATACAACATACAATAGTAGCTCAACAGCAACTCATAAGGATTTATTCACAACCGCGAGTATGTCTACAACATCTGGTACGGTATACGCAGTCCAAGTTAAAAATAAATTCTCTAAAGATGATGCAAGCTACAGAACTGTTAAAAATAAAATAAAAAGTAGTGCGACTGAGTCAGATGGGTCAACTACTGGTGCTACTTATAGCGAATATAAAACTAATGTTGATATATTTGAAAACGATCCTAATGGCGGGGGAAACTGGACTATTTCTTCTGTAAATGCAATTGAGATAGGGTATGAGGTGGTGGATTAGTGACTACATACACAACTACATTTTCAGGACAAACAACAGCTTCAGCACCAACTAATTTTACGGATCGTTATGACTCAAACACAGACGTAACCATAGAAAACCCAGCTCTTGGTGAAGAGGATGATCGAGTTCTGGAATTTGGCACTGGCGACAGTGGTGATGTTTTTTATTCGTTTGATGATGTTGATGGAGATGCCAATAGGGATAACATTGAAGTCTTATGCAGATTTCAATTAACTGGCTCTAATTCGAGGGAGGCAGTAGTAAGAGTAAGAGCGAGCGGAACATCGAACTCGGATAAAACTTGTTATGACTTCTACATTAATGTGGGGAGTATAGCGGTAGTACGTTGGGTTAGTGGTTCAGGAAGCGTTTTAGGTAGTGCTGATGCAGATAATGTTATAAGCACACTTGCTTGGACATCAAGTAACGCATTTAACAGCTTTCCTCCGAATCTATGGGCGTGGGCACGCTTTAGGGTGAATGGGACAGGTGCTACTGTCACTCTTCAAGGTAAGTATTGGTGTGATGGTTATGATGAACCAACGGATTGGCAGGTTGATACAACCGATACTAGCGGAAGTAGGATAACTGCGGCGGGTTGGGTTGGATTTGCAAAGCGATCTTTTACGCAAACAGCTTATTTGGATTATTTCAGCGCTGGAACGAATGGTGATACGGTTTCTGTAGCTACGGGTGGTGCTGCGATTCGAGCTACACATTCAATGGCTGAGGTTTTGGTACACCCCGATAATGCAGAGGCAAGGGTGACTCAAGTAAACGCTTCTGTTTTATATGATCCAAATGCAGAGGCAAGGGTGACTCAAGTAAACGCTTCTGTTTTATATTCAATAGCGCCCTCTCCGAGTACAGGACAATCGATTCAGTGCATCATAATGACGTGACGAAGGAGAACGACATGGGGTTCTTTAAGAAGCTGATAGGGGAGGCCGCAGCGGCCCCAGTCAAAGAGATCGGTAAGATAATCGATAACGTCCACACATCGCGTGAAGAAGAACTGAACGCTGAGCAGAAGCTCACAGAGACCGTCACAGCGCTTCAGAAGCTACAGGCCCAGATCACCATAAGCGAGTCTAAGCATCGGTCTGTGTTCGTAGCTGGGTGGCGTCCAGCGGTCGGCTGGGTGAGTGTCATCGGTTTGTTCTTCAACTTCATAATCGCCCCGGCACTTAGCCCGTGGGTTGAATTCGAGACAAGTGACCCTGAACAGTTATTAGCCTTGATTCTGGGGCTATCCGGTATAGCAGGGTACCGAACAATAGAGAAGTCTCTTGGCCTGACACGATGATACCTGTCAGATGTCCTATAAGTTTAATTATAGGACATAGGCTAAGTTATTAAAAAAGCCCCAGTTTTGGGGCTTGGTTGTAATCACCCAGAGCCATAGCCAGAGCCATAGCCATCGCCATCGCCAGAGCCATCGCCAGAGCCATAGCCAGAGCCATAGCCAGAGCCATAGCCATCGCCAGAGACATCGCCAGAGCCATCGCCAGAGCCATAGCCAGAGCCATAGCCAGAGCCATAGCTATCGCCAGAGCCAGAGCCTTTAAAATTTTGTTTATATCTATCTGAGATTTTATGCTTCATGGGCTATAAACCCCTCAATAGATTTTTTAGACTCAGGTGTGCAGAGAGTTAGAGAGTAATCTTCAATGATGATTTTCTCCGCCACTTTGGCCGATATTTTGCTGTCTTCATCTAACCCATAAAGGGCCACCCCTTCATACCAGCTCGCATTTTCCTTCGGTTTATGATGCCAAAGTCTTCTCGCTTCACTTAATCTGCATCCCGTTTCATCTGCATCAACAAGATACCCAGCGTTAATTCCCTCATTTCTACTGCGACAAATGACATATTTTCCAATATATCTGTCTGTTATTTTTTTTGTGACTTTTACTTCTGTTTCTGATTTTGATTCACTGTTTAAAAGCATTTCCAAAACTTTTATTAATAAACTCTCTTTGTTCATGTGTTTCTCCTTTAATTAGCCCCAGTTTTGGGGCTTGGTTGTAATCACCCAGAGCCATAGCCATAGCTATCGCCAGAGCCATCGCCAAAATCTCGTTTCGACTGATTCATGCTATATCCTCATATCGGAAAGAACATGCCGAACGACACTACATCCGAATCGTCAAACTTACCGATCTCGACGAAACCACTCGCCCTTTCGTCTAGCTTCATTCGAAGCCCAACGCCTATGATCGAGTCTGATACGCTTTCGGTAACTTCAGTCCAATTGTACCCAACATCTGCTGTAGCCGTTGCTTCTACATGCGCGTAGCCGATCGATAGATACGGCGCAACGGTCGCATCGAAATCGGGCGACAGCTTGAAGTGAACCGACACAACGTGATCTATCTCAGCCGATATGTGAGCACCGTTATAGAAGGACTCATCGTCTGTTAGACCAAGAGAGAAACGCCCTTCTGCTCTTATGTTTCTGTGATTATCGCTCTCTAGGTGCAAATTCATCATGGACGGTTTCAAGTCCAGTAGTGCCATGTCAATGCTTGAGTACGATACGCCGAGGTTCTGTCCTGCGAAACTGTTAGTTGCAATTACGGACGCGATTGATAATGGTAATAGTTTTTTCATGATTTACTTCTCTCCTTTTTGGTTAAACTCTCTAACCGCTTCAGCTATCAGCTTAGCGTCTAGTTCATGTTTATTGTCGAAAATGTAGCTATAAACTTCGGGCGCACTTAATCTACCGTCGTTTGCCAACTTGCTTAAACCCGCTACTATGATATCTGCGAGAAGATCAGAAATTTCAAACACGGTCGTTATTTCACTCGCTTTCATTTTCCAGTATGCCCCCTCCCCTCGCCGTATCGAGTTATCCTATTGTTCCTGATGATACGCACGGAGTAACCTTTTTTAGTACACTCCGTGCATGTCGCCTTAACTTCACCTACGTCAGTGTCGTCCCAATCGATGTTTCCACTGTAGAAGCACCGTTTTGAACACACCGCGCATTTCGTGTAGTCCGCTCCTGCCATACTTCTATCTCCTTACGTAGCTCAATGACTGGTGCCTACATTCACGGCCAGCCCCGCACTTCTCTCTTACCCCACTTCGGGTAATCCGCCGGTAGACTCAGCGGTATCCGCTACTTCTTAATTCGAGGTATCGGGTGTGGTACCTCTGGGTTACACGTATTGTTCTGAACAGCGAACGGTTTTTTCTTGAAATCCGAGTTAAACCAACACTGGCTGTTCGGGTCGTATGTCGGGCATTTAATCTCGATCTGAGCGTAAGTCTTAGGGTCTTCTAACTTACCCGAAGCCCACCCGTCACCTTGAGGGCACTTCTTACTGATGGTGCTGTCTCCATCTATGATTAGGTTGTAATCTGCGTATCGTGCAGATGACGCACGGAACTTATTCGCTAAGTAAGTCGCGTTCTCCTTTGCGATACCTTTGTTTAGACTTACCGCTTCAAACGATCGGTCTACTTTCTCCCCGCAACCAACTAAGGCTACGGCTAATGCTACTATCGTTAATTTATTCATCCTCACTCTCCCAATAAGTAGTTTACCAATTTGGTCGCGGTCTTATTACTGATTGGTTGCGACCCGTGCATCCAGTTGTACAGCGTAGATTGACTGACACCTGAGTTCTTTGCCACCAAAGTAAGCTTTCTGTCGATCAACTTACGTTTCAGTAGCTTTTCGTCTAAATGGCTAATCTCTATTTCTATCATCCCACCTCCTTCTCTAACTGTGGGATCAGTCTATACTGATAAATGTCATTAGTCAATACTAAATATTAATCTCTTTTTTATATTTTTAATCTTTTAATAGTTTTAGGAACCCCAGAGCCCTTGGTACATAAGGCGAGTAGGGGTCGAAATGCGAGAAAATCCCTGTTAAGTACGAGAAAATCCCTGTTAAGTACGAGAAAATCCCTGTCTAAATGTGAGAAAATCCCTGTTAAGTAGGAAAGTCCTTGACCCCTCCCATGTGGATAAGTATAGTAATTCTCACCTTTAGGATGGATGCGAGAATATTATGGGAGATAAAATAGTGAAATCGAACGCATTAGTACAAGCTGGGTACCGCTTGAGCGTTATGGAACAAAGAATAATCCTTAACTGCGTTGCTCAGGTCGATAGTAGAGACGAAGTGACAGATGAAGTTATGTACGCTGTCAGGGTATCGGACATATCAAACAGCGTGGACAGTTACTCTGAAGTGAAAGAAGCCGCACTCAGGTTGAAGCGACGCGAAGTGACGTTCGAAGTCGGGCCTAACGGCAGGCGTAAGCCGCGCAAACGGGTCACAGGGTGGGTTCAATCGATAGAATATGACGACGGTCAGGGGTCGGTACAACTTAGGTTCTCGAAGGATATACTGCCCTTCTTGAGTCAGATAACGTCCCACTTCACGACCTATGACCTAAAGTATGTTTCCTCCATGACTTCGAGCTATGGTGTCCGAGTCTACGAGCTTATCGCTCAACACCGGAGGTTGGGCAAACGGGAGATCGAGATCGAGTGGTTGCGGGGAAAATTCGGGATAGAAGGAAACACGTATGTCCGATTCAATGACCTAAGACGATTCGTCATAGAGCCTGCGTTGAAAGACATCAACACGCATAGTGATCTCAAAGTGAAATGCGAGTATAAGAAAACGGGTCGTAAGACGACTCACATCGTCTTAACATTTACAGAAAAGAAGCCCAAAGTTGTCAAAGAATACACAGAAAAGAGCATTACTCCTGTCAAACGTAAAACCAAGCCACGTTTAGTAGATCAGCTTATCGACGCTCACATGGCACAACTAAAGTCTAAAGTGCTTTCAGCACAGTAAACTCGAATATACAACCGGGTGCGAATACAGGGGGTGAGTTGGCGGGTATCTGGTACGTTAATTGACCGTGCCACGTCCCGTCTATGTTTAATATCGATTCATCCGGGGAACCCTCTGTATCGATCACAAAGTTAACATATTCGTTGGCAGCATACGTCTCGTTCGTCACGTCGTTCGTGTATGCTGTTGTGCCTACTGTCAACTCAGAGTCACTGAGCGTCCGCGTAACGATCGTTCCGTCTGGCTTCTTAAGTTCTAGCGTTAGCTCCGTAGCGGCTGTCAGATCGATGCCAGCGTTGACTACGAGCGTGCTACCCGTCTCTCCAACAAAAAACTTACCTACACATGCCATCAGTCCACCCCCAGTGTTAAATCGATATCCCCATCAGAGCCCATAGTGGTCGACAAAGAGCCATCAGTGCCCACTGTGAGCGATATGAGACTGCTTACGCCTAGCGCTGGGCCTGTAACCTCTACGGCGACCTCTTCGCCTAAAGTATATCCTCTGAGGATCACCCCCGAAATCGACCCCGATACGGTACCGTTCCCGAAACCACGAAGTATTACGCTCGCTATACTCATGTCGCCCTCGTTAGTGACGTCGGATTATCGCTGTCATCGAAAGTATATGTCGCTGCCGTCGTCGAACCGTCGAGCTTCTTAGTCGTAAGCGTTGTGCCTGAAGCGGCGTGCTCCGCGAGCAGTGCGCGAATCTCGAATTGAATCTGAGCGAGAGACGGCGCTGAGCCTGCCGACGCATAGCTCTCTGTCATCGTCGTTGTGAGCAAATCCGATGCGCTCACGTCATTAAGCGCTGTGATGAGGCCGGGTATCGTTGATGCCGTGTCGACGAGAACCGCATCGACAACAGTGTCTATCGTATCGAGTATTAGATCGAGTCTACCACCATCCGCAAGATCGGTCTGCATTTCGTTCGTATCGGCTAGGATAGCTGTTAGCTGCGTGCTGTTCGAATCCATCTCACTGCGAACGTTCTCGGCTATATAGCTATTATTTGTTAGATTAAACAAAAATGCCGTATCGGCTGCACCACTAACAGCAAATTTAACAATCACATAATCGTGATTTAGCTCTGCTGCGGTTAGATCGATCTCATAAATGCCTGTAGATCCGATCTCTGTCGCAGTATCAGTGATTGCCAAACTTGTCCAAGCGCCTGCACCGTCTTTGTAATAAGCGGTATCAACGGGTGAAACCCCGCTTTTAAAACTCGCTGGTGTAGCGCTATCAACCATCGGAAACGATAGGTAATAAGCTGTGTTCTTCTGGTGCTGAATCATAATGCCCCCCTATTCACCCCCACAGCCAAACCTCTTGATACTCTTGAATAAGATAGGGTGGATGTAGTTGTATCGAAAAAACCAAACAGCATTAGGTGAGTTAATATCATTAGACAAGCTCCGTAAAGTTAACAGCCACATCTACATCGGCTCCAGTTGCACTCACCGGATCAGCCGAGATTGTCAGTACATCTCCAGGCCCGAATCGCCCCAAATCAATATTATCTTTTAAATCTATTACATCGTTTGATGTTTTACCGAGTGGTAAAGCAAACAGGAATACACCTCCGGTTAATGCTGTAGCAGATGTATCTTTATAGACAGATGATGTATTGCTATCTATTGCAGTAAATGAAGCACCTGTCAGCTCTGGATTAGCGTAAAACTTGATAACAACCGGCTTGGTATGGTCTACTGCTGCTGAAGCATAATTTAACTTAACTTGTGATCTATTTAATTTTCCTGCATACGTTTCTGCTATTCTTATTGACAGAATAGGAGTATTATTCGCTGTTGATAAGTTTGCTGCATTCTCAGCACCACGATTCACGCCATAATCACGCCTTTTTCCATCAACAAATATTCCCATAGACGCCGTTTTTAATACAATATCGCTTGTATTGCTGCTGTTTTCAGCACATGCATATAAATGCAAACTTGGGTTATCTAGTGATGGAACTGTATTAGCATTAGCATACTCAATGCTATGAACTAAATGCATTTCACCATCGTCCGGATCTTCTATAAAAAACCGAATTAATCCAAAGCCGAGATACTGTAAATCTATCTGAAATACGTTTCCCTTTGTCGGATCGATCGTTACACCCGTTATTCCGTTTCCATCAAAAATATCATCACCGTTCCAGCTAGATTGAGCAACCCATGTATCAGTTGCCGCCGCGCCTGCCAGAGTTTGAGCAAAAGTCCCCACGGCTGTAGTAGCGCTGCTTAACGTATAAGTGCCTGTTTTAGATGATGATGACCAG
>Ga0255761_10002065_pt1 | contig 18600 bp, 27 predicted proteins | sample 071ome_29_FD_179961 | JGI IMG/M metagenome (GOLD analysis project Ga0255761, IMG submission 179961) | Coastal salt marsh microbial communities from the Groves Creek Marsh, Skidaway Island, Georgia - 071407BT metaG (version 2) | ecosystem: Environmental > Aquatic > Marine > Intertidal zone >... | reverse complement strand
AAAATATCTTCTATTTGTTCAATACTTTTTTGTGATTCTGAACCGTCTTTGAGTTTTTCCATTGCACGTTTTAGATCTGGCATTCTCAGTTTTGTATAACTGTTGCCTTTTCTGCCAAACATGCTGACCACGTGATCAACACCTGAAAGAACGATTGCTTTAATTTTGTTTGTTTTTATGTCTTTATCACCAGCCCAACTCATTGTGACGTGTAATCCAGTACTGGAGTTTGTTATTACTTCCGAAGCCTCCATGAAATCAAACAGACTTTTCATTTCTTCCAACATCTGTCTGGGAGAGGAGTATACCGGTGATATTATTTCTCCGTGAGCACCATTACCTTGAATACTGCCATCACTTTCAACTGCCCAAATATCTCCACCTTGAGTGTCACCGTATGCTCCAGTCTCTGGAAAATTAGTAAATTTACTGTTTTCTGTCATCCATTCATGCAACACTTCAGCAATTCCGTCAACATCTCTTTGTTCACTATCAAAATATACATCTGCTATTTCTCTGAATGCTCCTGCTGGACTTCCGTATAAATCATTACACCAATAATCTATATCCCATTCACTCTCAGCATCATCTATTGCTTGTTGTTGCAGATCATCATCTTCTTGGGCAACGTCGTTTAACCATTCTTTAAAATCATCTTCATAGTTTAAGTCTATCAGTTCGCTGGCCCAGTTATCCATATCCCAGCCATCCTCAATTCTACTTTTGTATTCATCAGGATTTTCTGCTTTGAATTCGTCTCTTAAATCTTCAACTTCTTGATCGTCTATATTATCATTTACAAATTCCATTCGTAAATCATAATCATCTAAATTATCATCAACCCATGCAGTAACTATATCAGGCAAGTAATCATCATATGCTTTTTCTCTAATCCAATCACTGTGACTCTCCCAGATGTACTCTTCATTATATCTGGCGTCATCGTATGTATCTACTAATTCAGAAAAACTTAAATTATCAGGATCGTCACTGGCATGGTCCACATTGGGCCAAACTGTTTCTGCTTCAAAGCCACAATTTATTCGTGCATCAAGTGAATTTTGTATTACGTCTTTCTTGTTGAAATTGATTTCAAACAATTCTGAGGGATTTTCCTTTAATCCTCTTCGTCCCAATTTTCTTAATCCACCTGTCTTTTTAAGTTTTCCCAAACTTTTATTTCTGGCTTTTTTCACAAACGAACCTAGTTTTCCTTCTTCTATTTCAGGAAAAGAAATATCAGCATCTTTGTCAAATACTACAGGCTCATCTTTGCTGTTAACTGCTACAACTAAATCTTCATTGTCATTAGGTATGGATGTTTTTTGTCCTGCTGGTGAAACTATTTTTAATTTATTCCCCTTTTCATCTGGAAAAACAAAATCCTTTTTAAGATCACCTGCTTTAGCAACCGCCATTGTTACTTTGTTATTGCTTTTGGTTTTGGAAGTTGAGGGTGATACCGTTGCTTTTTTAAGTGTGGGGGATTGTGTTACATTGGCTTTCGCTATACTGCCTGAGGATTGTTGTCCTACAGGTGTAGAAGGACCAGGAGACATTCCATACTCTTTGAGTAAAGTTTGAATTGATCTCAAATCCTTAAACTTCATTATCTTCTTCTATTTAATGTTCTTAAACGTCTACTTGCTGGGTTTGTCTTTTTTGTTCTTCTAGCCTTAAATGCCATACGTTTACCCATTTTTGCTTTTGTTCTTTTTAATGTCAATCGTTTTTTAATATCAATAGGTGCCGCACACTGGGCCGCATTAGCAACTACTCTGCCTTTACGTCTTCCACTTGTACATCTAACAGCACGTTTGACGTTGTTACCCATTTTACGCCAAACCATTCTGCCTTCTACAAGTGTTTCATCTGTAAATTCGTCTATTCTCATAATAAATTTAACACTATTGCTATTAATATACTGACTAATGTTGTGAAACTAAATCCCACAATGGCTATTAACCAATTCTCTAATTTGTTTAACCTTTCTTTAGTAACTTCTTTGAATTCTCTTAATTCACTGGTTATGCTTTCTATACGAAGCATGTCTGCTATGATGTGTGCCTCTATGTTACCACTCTCAACATAAGGTTTCAACTTTGTTTCTGGTTCTGTTTTTTTAGGCATCTTTTACTCTATAATAAATCTTGTTTTGTGAATTCCATATTTTTACTAATTCTGGTATCCACTGTTCCACTGTTTAATACAATGCCGTCTAACTCGTCTACGAGTAATTCAACACTGTGAGCTCCTTCCCTTTCAAAAGCAAATTTAAAAATCCAACCTGCTCCTGTTAAACTTGGTGCACCATAATTTTCTAAAAGATTAGTGCCTACTCCGTTTAAAACTACTGGGTTATTCATAATAATTGGTTGAGCTCTCAGTCCAATTACTTGTACAACACTTTCAAAATCTTTTTGTGTTAGATCTGAAAAATCCCCAGTTCGTGTGATGTCTAGTGTGGTAAAGAGTGTATAGTATTCTATATTGCTGGATAGTACTTCTGCACTGCCCATTGCTCCACTTCTTGTTAAACTCATGTGTGTCTCCGTCTAATATACACTATTTATCGGTTTTTGATTTTCTTCAGCCAAAAAAAATCCCCACATAAAGTGAGGATTTTTCGTTAGTAAAATAACTAGACTTATACTACTGCGTAAGTACCTGATGTTACTGTTGCACTAGCAAAACTGCTTGTACCGTTAATAGCATTAGCCATGTCAGATGTTGAAACACCTGCATGTTCTACTGCTACATACATAACTCTTGCGTTACCTTCAGCAATAATAACTGGGTTAGCAACTGTGCTTAATGCTTTAAGCAATACTTCTGCGTTACCGTTTACTGTTGAAAAGTCATTGATTTCTTTAGCACCATCTACTTCGTCAATGATTAAGTGGCTTAATTCACCTACTAAAAATTGATCTTTTAATGGACTACCTGCTACTTTAACTTGCGCCATTTGTTTCTCCTAATTTCTCTATACTACCTAAGCAGTATATCTTACTTTTATTTATCAGAAAAGTCATAAAAAAAGGCAGTATAAAACTGCCTCTTTCTAATTGTTTAAATCTTAACCAAAAGTTACAACTAATGTAGTACCTGTGATAGATGGTGTTGCTTGAGCACCTTGTAATGCAATGTGACATCCGTCATTTGTTACATCATCTTCAACTGCTACAACCACAAAGCCTTCGTTTTGTGCTTCTAAACATGCCGCTTCTACTGAAACAACTGAAACATCATCAACTGAAAGAATGTGTGTTTGACCTTGGAATCCAGATCCGGCTCTTACTGCCGCGTTTGGGTTTGCTTGTGCCATTGTATTTCTCCTAAAATTCTATAGGCGTTAACCTATTTCTTAATAGTATTTATCTATTTTAAAGAATTTTTAGATGTTCTTTGGACCCTTGGCTTTGATATTTGCTGGGTCAAATAATTTACTTAGATTTTTTCCTGCTTGCCAACCTGAAGTAAATGCTTTACTTATACCTTGATCTATTATGGGTAGATATGCTTTAAGTTCATTAGGCAACTTGTCTCTGCCTATTTTTACATACTGATTTCCACGAAAGTTGTCACTGTATTGTTTAAGTTCTTTTGATGTATTGATGGGTTTTTCACCATCATGTGCTTTTATATTTTTTAGTGCTTTTTTAGCCATTCTTTCAGCGGCTCTTTGTGCAGAGTCAACAGTTTTATGTGCAACATTGTTTCTTGATGTTTGAAAATAATATGCTATCAGTTGATCTTCTTGATCTGGACTACTTGCTAGAGCCATGTACAAAGCATTTGCCTCTGCTTCAAATTCTGGAGATCTTTTAGGAGCACCCTGTTGATTACCAGAATCTCTTCTTTCGTTATCTCTGTCTTCTATTATTTCAAATATTTTCATTTTTAAAAGTTCTTACTATCTTACTGATAATCATTTTTAATGCTGTTATATAAGCCCAGCCATATCCATAAAAAATATGGAAAGTATGATTTTTTTCTATTGCAGATTTAGGTCCAAATTTCTTTGTCCAATTATCTACATATTCACCATTGTATCTTAATACTGCATGTGATACTTTCCACTGTGAAGGACCCACTAAACAAATTCCTGCTTGATGTGTAATTAACATCCACCACATTTTTAAATGGCTTTCACCACATAGTCTGTAAAGAATTGATAGAGCATAGTCTTCGCAATCACCTACATACTTACCTTCTGCATTTGGAGAATAGATAATTTTCCATGCATCGGCCATACCATATTGTTCTTTGTCTTTTCTGTATTTCCATTTTTTATTAAACGAATCTACTATTGCATCTTTTTGTATTTTGTTCATTTTTGTCTCTGCCTTCCACTTGCCCAGTATCCTGCTATTGCTCCAATACCTGTACCGTACTTCTTATATTTATCAATATTTTTTCCTGTTTTTTGTGCAATCTTCTTACCTGCATACCTGCCTGCTACTGCACCTGCGGCAGTACCTGCCACACGTCTTGCTAAACTGGGCTCGTTTTTGTATTTGTCTGAAATACTGTATGCTTTATATTTTGTCATTGTGCTAAGTGGTGAAATCATTTCACTGCCTTTGGCATATCTACGGTATTCTTGTATTACTGCCGCAACAACCATTTGTCTTTGACTGTATTTGAGATTACTCCAATCACTTATTAGTCTTCTCCATTGTTTAAATCTGGAATGACTTATTTTTAATTGACTTTCCAATCTCAAAAAGAAAGTTGATATTTCACTGTTTCGTTCATTACCTTTGGCAATTTTGCTAATCATTAACCAGTGTTGTCTGTTATTAAATTTAAGAGAATTTAAAAATCTTTTACTTTCAAAAGAATTGTTGAGGGATATATTTCTGTTATCAGGATCATTTACTTGATATGCTAATAAAAATAAATCAGTAGCATGTGTTCTAAATAAAACATAAGGTCCATATTGTGTAGACTGTTTAGCATAGGCTCTAGCAAAGTCTGCCTGTTTGCCATCTTTTGCCATCATCCAGATACTTAAAGATGTTAGATACAATAAATCAGCAACTTGTCTTCCAGTTAAGTTTTTAAATTGTCTGGAAGTTCTGAATAGTCGTGCTTCAGATATTTCTTTATCTATAAGTTGGAATTCCATTATGCTCCAGGCCTCCCTGTACCAAAGTTTAATCTACTAAACTCCAGTCTATCAACAAGTTTCATAGCATTGCCTTTTCTGTCAACTGCTACGAATCCTTCTTCACCAGTGACTTCATACCCACCATCAACTTCTTTAAATGTTGGCATCTGTCTGATAGTCTCTAATTTTTGTACTATTAAAAGTTTTGCTTCTATAAGTTTTAAATATAAGTCATATACTGCTACAATATTGTTTACATGTTCCTTTAAAAACTTTACACCCTGTACTAGTTGCTGTCTTGCTTCGTCCTGTTTCTTTTCTGTTTTATAGCCTTCTATTTTCTTTTCCATTCTGGCAATATAACTTTGAGTAAACGATTTAGCAAATGCATTGGGATCTGGTTCAAATTCTCCAACTTCTTTTATGTTGGAATTTACATGTGCCTTTAAATATGTAATGAAATCTTTACCTATAACATCAGAACCTTTTGATAACCAATTAAACATATCTTTACCCACACTCTGTAAATATTGATCTGCTTGTCCTATTGCCATCATCATGTTATTACTTTCTTCACCAGTAAGTGTTACTGTTCCACTTAAATCTTTTATTGTGGCATCTCTAAACCATACATCAGGTGTTTTTGTAAATCCACTGCTGTTAAAACCAAACCTTGCTGTGGTGTCTGCTAGTGTTGGTCCACCTACATATTCTGTGTGGAACACTATACCCATGTTTGCTCTGGATATGTCATTAGCAAGTTCACTGACTTTGGGAACAGCATAGACTATTGTGTTTGGTTTAAATGCTAATACTTCTTCACCGTCTATTGTTGCTGATTTTACAGTGTCTTTTTTAAACAGCATATCACCTTGTACAACTGTATTGATATTTAATTTTGATAAATTTACGAGTGCTGTTTTTAATATATTTCTTAATTCTTCATCTGGATGATTAGCATCTATATCTTGAGGAGTGAAATTCATTTTGGGAGTCTTAGCAAATACTCCTTTTGTTCCCACAAAAAATTTACCTGTTTCAGGATCTCTACCTGCTATAATGGCAGGTGCTCCGTCCCATTTTGTTGTCATTGATATGGGTGCTTTAGTGTGGCCTTCCAGCATTTCATGTAAACTGTATAGATAGTTTACTGCTTCTTTGGCTCCCTCATATCCTTTATTAAAGATATTATCTTCTAAATGTTCAAGGTGAGTGTTTTTGCCTTCGGCTTCTAATATAACTTCCTTGAGAAGGTTTCTGAAAAGATCAGTAAATTTCATTTTACTTTCCTGCCATTACAGGGATTTTATTTCTGATAATATCTGGAAGTGCTTTTTTAATTATATTATCTGGTATTTCATCAACAGATTTAAAATTACTTTGAGGCATTTCTTTATTAAAGTAATCTAATATATCTTGATCAGTATACCCTCGCATTGTGTCTTTATTTGTTTGATCAATTTTAGATTGTTTGCTTTGTTGATATTTTTCAATGCCTTTACTCAGTAGTCTTGACAAAGCATCACCACCAGTACCTAAAATTTTTCCAAGTATACTTGCTTTAGGGTCCATTCTACTTGCTTGTCCTAATGGACCTCCCATCATATTTGATACTGCTTTTTTAATACTTGTCCAAGTACCCATTGGTAATGGAGATTCACCGTCTCTGCCAAATCCTTTCACACCCATCAATAAGGCATGGGCTTCACTGTTAGGATTTACTTTTACACCATCTGCTTTACGGAAAAATGTATTTGTGGGCTCATCATAAACAAAGATAACACTATGAAGTTTTACTTCATCGCCATCTTTGAGTGGTTTTGCTTCTTGTAGTATTACTTCATTAATTAGCATTTTCTAATTCCCTTTGAGATTCTTTGATAATTTTACCAATACCTCTGGAGAATTTTTTGACATCTCTGCCTTTAATACTATTAATTAGTCTGTTTGTGAGATCTTTGGCAGTTTTTTCATCATAATGATTTTCAATCTGCTCAATTAAGTTAATAGCACTGTTAATCACATGCTCACCTCTATTAGAAACAACATGATTTCTGTCTCTGTCTACTGAGATTTGATTAAGTTCTTCTAATATACTGCGAGTCTTACGCATGATCTCTCCATAAAATATGTATAATGCTATTTATCATTATAGATCATTCTTTTTCAGGAACTCTCGCATGTTCATTGCTTGTCCTATTGTATCTTTTGCTTCTGTGTCTTCTGCTTTGATAGTGTTACCACGTTTTAATTGGTCAACTAGGCTACTTGTTGTGATAGTCATAGCATCTTCATCGCCCTCTTGTAGATCTTCTATTCTAAGTGTGTCAGGATCAAATCTCAAATCAACTTTTGTGCCTACACCACTACTTGAACGTGTTTTCATAAACTGTATCTGATACCTGCCTTTTTCTCGCATAGCATTACTTGTAAAAATACCCACAACATTATCTGCTGTTTGCACTTTTGAGATACCACCTGCTATGTGGTGATGATCAAATTCTATTTCTTCTACTGCACCTCTGTTCAACTGTGAAGCAGTAACAAACAGTAAATCTCTTTCTGTTGCTAAGTTACGCAATTCCTCAGACACATACTTGTCTTTGATAAACAGATCACCGCCACTTACTTTTTGACTTATTGGCATCATCAAATCTAAATAGTCTACAAGTAAACAGTCTACTTTTTCACCTGATGCTATCTCATATTCACGTAAAAATGTTCTGATATCATTACAGTTCACACCGTTAGGCATTTGTTTAACTCTCAGTTTACCTGCACCTTTGGCTTTCATACGAACTTTTAGATCAACATCATCAATGTTTCTCATTACTTCTTTAACACCATATCCAGATACCATACTATCAAGTCGCATACTGATAAGTTGTTCACTCAACTCTAAACTGATATAAACAACATTAAATCCTGCTTGTACCCAATTAACAGCAAAGTTTTGTAAGAATAAACTTTTACCAGCACCTGAACCACCAGCAAAGATTGTCATTTCACCTCTGTTAAGTCCGCCATACAGTTTCTGATCTATTCCCTTCCAGCCTGTGCTTACAGCACCTGCTTGTGCCTTAATCCATTCCAATCTTTCTTTAGGATTATCAAAATAATCTAAACCTAGATCTTTAACAAGTCCCACTTGACTTGCTTCTTTAATTTTATTTTCCACAGTTCCATAGTCTTGTTTTTCCAACAAGTCAGTGCTTTCTATGATTGCTTTTTCCAGTGCCTTATGTCTGCAGAATGTTTCAAATTCAGTCATAAACCAATTATGATGATCCACTGTTACATTTGGTATTGGTTCCAGTTGTATTCCTGCCACAGCACTTACTTGTTCTGCTGTAGGTATTGCATTGTGTTTTGTACTATGACTCACAAATAAATCAACAGCCTTTCTGTACTTTAAATTAAAGTATTCTGGTTTAACAATGTTTTGACAACGTGCAAATAAATCTTTATCACTTAATAAGAACCTTAAAAACAGTTCCTGTGTTTCTTCGTTGTATTCTTTTATATCTGCCATCTTTTTTCTATCTCACTCATTATATATCTATAAAATAGTTCATGTCCTTTTGAATTAGGATGACTGTCAGCATCATCATCCGCATCTTTTAGTGTATTTCCCACTGTTATTTTAGATATTGGTTCTATAAAATTACTATAATCTGTGATATGCATTTTTTTATCATCAGATAAAAAACAACTCATACTCATACCAGTTATAAGATATTTTAAATTGTGTTTATTACAAATACCTATAAATGTATTAATTAATTTTAATGTTTCTAACTCACAAAATTCCCTGTTTCGGTAAAATGTATTAAATGGTAGCACTCTGTTTTTAAATGCTGAATCAACTATTAACAGTTTATCTACATTTTCGTCTTTGAGCAACCAACTGTCAGGTTCTAAAAATATGTTATCCAAAATAAAATTTACCCAAACATGATAATCTTCATCATAGTAGGAACCGCGATGCATATCGGTTAGTTGTAAAACATAAACAGTTTCTTTATCATAATTTGTTTGCTCTACGTATTGTAAAAAATTACGTAGACTTCTTAAGTTATTGGAACCACAATATGAAGTATTAATTACATTATCAAAATCTTTTTTACAAAGATTTGGCCACACATAGTCTTCCATAAATTGTTTATGCCCAAAACTAAAACTACATCCTGCTACGAATAGATTCATAAATATCTTCCTGCTAAGAATCCTAATAAAAATATAAACCAGTCAAATACAAAATGCATTAAAAAACTCAATGCAAATATTTCCTTCCAGTGTTTTTTACAAATATCTAACCATTCTGCTAATTTTCTCATAACATTTTTGCCTTTACTTGTACTTTTAGTTTATTATCTGTGGAGTGTTTTATTATACTCGCCACAGTTGCTAATCTTCCATACTGTTTAACTGCCTCGTCGGCATCTTTAATATCGTTTGCCCAGGGAGGAAAGCTCACTTCCCAACCTAGTTCTAATGCCTGATCAATAAGTTCTTTACCTGCACTGTCTCTGTCAGGACATAGTATAACACGTTTGCCTAATTTTTCAATCAAGTGTGCTTGTTCAGGAGTTACACTATTACCCTGTATGCTTACACAATCTAATTGTATGGCATCAAAGACACCCTCTGTTACAATAACTATTTCCCTTACACTGTCTGCAAATCTATCTATATTAAACACATATCCTGGTTGTATTTTATGCAGATACTTGGGTGTTTGTTTGTTGGGAGGATTTATATGTCTTGCTGTCCAGCCAACTAATTCGTTATTGTAGGTGAAAGGGACTACCAATCTCTGCCTGTATAATGATTCATCAAAATACAAGAGTGGATATAGACCAAGTAGTCCTCTCTCTATTGCATACTGTCTAACAGGATGATCCTTTGCTAAATCATCTACTGCCACAGCATTTTCAGGAAGTTCAACAGATTCAAATTTCTGTAAATTATAGATGTAATCTGATACTTCTTCCTGTTCTAAAACTTCACTGGATTTTAATAATTCAATTTGTGTTTTGTGTATTTCTTCTGCACTTGCACCCAGTTTATCAGCAAGTTCTTTGTATTTCTTACCCAGTGTGGGATTAGGTGCCCAACCTGTTGTAAAACCACAGTTAAAACAGTTGTAACTTATTCTGGCACCTGTAGTAATAAGACCGCCCCTTTTACGTTTATCACTGCACATGGGACAATCCATAGTCATCCACCCACTAGGCGTTTTGCTAGTTCTTATAGGTAAATGATCTAATAAAAGTCGATGCACTTGTTCGACTAGATTGTCTATATCCATAGTATTATTATACAGGATATTTACAGAATGTCAATTAGTTTCTAACTAAAACTTGAGTGATATTACCGCTTGTGGGAGTATGTATTAAACGTACCCAGTTTGCGTTTACTTGATAGTTTTTATGTATTATATTACTTTGATCAGATTGATATCTTCCGGAACTAAAACCTAAATTATTTAAAGTTGTAATATCACCGCCTAATTCAAAATCATTACCAACAAGTTTAATTTTATATGATCTAATATTTGATGCATCACTAGTAAAAACTGAAGCAACAACATTCGTATTTGTATTTTTAGAATCATTAATAATTGTTACGACATCTGATACAGTAGTTGCACTACTTACATCTAAATTAGAATAATTAATTTGTGCATTAGAATTTTCTTTATCTGATAGAATAAAGGATGTTATATTAGAAATAATATTACCATTTGAAATATTACTATTTGCTATGTTTTCACTAACAATAACATTGCTATACAATATTTTTTTACTACTTAATTCTATAGTTTCTAAATTAAACCAATCAGCACTGGCATCATCACTTTCAGGTGCACCTTCTATACAACTTCCTTGTATTGTTATATTACCATTATAGTATCTATTATAAACGGCAACACTGTGTAATGCTGTTTGGAAGTTTCTATCTTGATTACCACTAAATGCAGATGTAACAAAAACATTTGCGGCATCACCACTACCAACACTTGCAGTTTGCGTAAATGTATTGGACATTTGTGTCTCAACTGGTTCTAATCCTACTTGATCTGTTATTTCTATATTAAATTTTACGGAGTTATCTTGATCAGTGTATACTGGATATTCGTAACCATCTTGACGTTTTCTTTGTAAAAAGATTGTATATAAACCAGCATCAACATTTTGTAAATCACTGTCTTCCAGTGTTAATTTAACTTTTCCTACATCACTGGTGTGTTCTAAAAGTCTATAAAATATACGTCTTTTAGTTGTTGGATTTATTAACGTTGCTGTTATTGTATCAGAAAAAACATTTTGTAGTTTTCTGTCCCTGTTTCTGATATTAAAAATGATTTCGTTTGTTGTGCCTTTGTGGGCTACTAGTTTTCTGTTGTTCATAGGTCTATTATCCACGTATATTCCGTCAGTGGTAACCACCATTTCAATGATATTTTCATACAAATATAATTTGTGATCGCCATAACTCATATTTTTAACTCTTTATATTACAGTATTTATCATTATATGAACTAAATAGTTTTGTGGAGAAAGATAAACTAATTACAGAAACCCAAGAAAAGTATCCTTTTCTTACAGGCATCTCCTACGCAGAAGAAGAGTATGTTGGTATAGTTGTAAATCACGACAACACCATAATGACCTTTTATGATTTAAATAAAATTCCCACAAAAGAATTAAAGAAAGCCTTTTTGGAATACGGTGAAATTTGGTGGTGGGAATCTAATAGACAATTACCTATAGACGTATTTCTAAATCACGAAATGAAACCTTTTCATCCTTATTTAAGTACTTTTATAATGAAAGACACTGAAGTTTTGTTTGGTCCAGTTACTACCCTACAAAATTTACTACGAAAAAGAATAAAGAGAAGAGGAGTACAGTTAGTTATAAAACCTAACGATTAAGATCTTCAACTAATAAGTTTAATTGAACTACTATAGCCATTGCATAACTGTAACTGTGGCTTTTCTTAAAGAAATATGTGTCATCATTGGGTTTAACCCAAACATCATTTTCTATATCCTTCCAGTCCTTTCCTACCAAATGACGTTTACCAGGTCTTATCATAGCAAGTATCATTGCTAATTGATCCAGTGTTTTAGGTGGGTGTTGCTTTACAATTTCCCAATGATTACCAATGTGAAATAACTTTTGAATAATTTCTTCGTGCTCAAATAGTTCCCACATAGGCTCAGTATTAACTAACGTATCCAGATGTTGTTCATCAATTACATCTTTGTATATGTGATTATTTAAGAAATCAACTTTAAACCAACCTTTTTCCTCTGCTTGTTTATGATCTATTGTACTGTAACCTTCAAGTGGAAACTTTGAAATATTTTGAAAGTAAACACCAGTATTGTGTTTGGTAAACTTACCATCCTTTTCAATACTTGCAGGTGTGACATTTACTAACTTAAGAAAATCATCTCTGTTAGCCATATCTATATCTACATCAAAATCAATTTTCATCCATTAACCTTTTTTTATGATGTTGTAGAAGCCGCTCTGCTGTTTTGGTGAAAACAAAATTACAACTAACACAATATCTTTCACTTGCACCTAACACTGGAGATGTATAATGACACAAAGTAGATGGGAATATATACATGTCTCTTTCTTGTGGTTGTACTGTAATTGTATTTTTTCCAAAATCATTTTTTATGGATTCCCCATAAATGAAAAATAATTCACCAGTTTTCTTTGCTAAGTTATTTTCTTCAAAATATTTTTCATCTTTTTCTAAATAAATCTTAGGATACAATGTACAGACTAAATCTGCACTATGTCTATGATCATGATATGAGGTATATTCCATATCTGTTTGTTTGATATACCATGATTTTTTAAGTTCTAATAAATGATCAACTTCATTATTGTTTACAATATCTTGCCACATGCCACTATCTATATCTATAAGATACTCTTGCATTTTATCCAGTAATGTATAATATACAGAACTATTTTTTAACATATCAGTTATATTCATTTGTTCTTTTACATTCTGAAAATGTCTGTAATTATTTATTTTTTCAACTTCAGGAATATAATTTATATCACAATCCAAACAAATTTTATATAGTTTTTCATTATCAGACTGGGATATTTGTGTTTTAGCAATTTTAGGCCCAAATGTATCTATAACATTCATAAGTCTTTACCTTTATATTCTTCTGCTAATGGAAATATTTTTGCTATAACATCTGCTACTGCATTAGCAATTTCTATATGTTCTTTTTGTGTGCCATTAGCACCACGTAATTCAATATAATGAATCCAACTACGCAATGTACCATTCACATACATTCTACTCACAGTATTACCTTCTGGTAGTACTGCCCTAGCCTGTTCCTTTGCAATACCATTTTCTATTGCCCAGGTATATGCTTGATAGGCTTCTTTAATAACACCTTCCTGTTTTTCTCGCCATTGTAATTCAAGTTCAACATTGTCATTTTCCAAACTGTTCTGTCTGTTTTTAGGATCTTGTAGCCTTGCTTCACGTTTTTCAAATGATAAACTTTCTGTAGGGTCTGCGTAACGTTGACTGAACTCCTGAAAACTAAAACTTCTGTGGCGTAATATTTGTCTCGCAATATCTCTGGTTGTTTCTATTTCCAAACATGCTGACACCATCTCTAATGGTGACCAGTGTTTGTGCTTCATTAAATACTTAACAAGTTTTTCACTGGTTTCTTTGTTGTTTTGATTGTCTGGATTGCTTACTCTGGCACAATAGGCCACTAAATCTAAAGCATCCATTTCATCTTTTCTGTGATTAAATACAAAGCCATCTGGTCTGCCTTTATCAGAAAAATCTGGGAGTTCCTGTTGGCTATAACTTATTAATCTTACTTTCATATTATTTTCCCAATAAATTTCTCAGGATTTTTCCATATTTCCATATCATAACTATAATACTTTTCCACAATTTTGTCAAGAGTATCTTTGTTATGTGTTATCAACTTGGTTAAAGGTTCTTTAAAATGTTTACTAATTTGTGTTCTATTTTTGTTTAACATAAATTCCTGCATTTTACTTCTTTGATGAAATACATAATTTTTTCTAAAATATTTTAAATTTCTTACTTGAGTATTAATATCCTCAAATTTTAAAATGTGTGTGAATACTATATCATTAATAAAAAATACTTGAGGTTCTAGATGTTCATCAAAAGATCTAGGGCTCTGCATTAATTCATCTAATAATTCTTCAAAAGTATCCTGTCTTTTGTAACGTGCCTTGTATTCTCCTATACCACTAATAATTCTGGTGAGGGGATTCCTGACTACACAAAAAACTTCATCTGCTGATTGATTTTCATATAATTTCTTTTCCATTCCCATACTTGTACAAATATATCTAAAATTCATATTAGCATTTTTAGGAATACTTACCCACATACACCTTTTGTTATGCCAAACATGCCTTTCAGGCAAAATTTTATCTGTTATTTGATATCTTCTTTTGCTCATTGTTTAACCGGTGCTCTAAAGGTACAAATAATTAAATAATTATCTATCTGTGAATCATTATAATAAAATCCGTGGGGTACATGACTAGGCCAAAAAACACATTTATTTTCCTGTGGTTTGAGAGCAAAGTCCCTATCCACACAATCAGGGCCTACAAAATGTCTAGGTCCCATATCTTTAAAATATATGCCACTGCCTTTATTAGAAGTTTGTAACCATATACAACCTGAATACCATCTTCTGTTATGTGCTGTAAGTGGTAGCATGTGACCAGGTTTTATACAAATTAATTGAGGCTCTATAATATCAATTTGTAATTTTCTTGTATCATACACCTTGCCAATATTTTTACTAAATATTTGTCCTAATAATAGGCATAAAGATTTTAATGATTTTTCCTGAAGGCCTCGTTTATTATTCGTTACCCATCCAAAAGGTGTTTCTTCTGCTAGACCACTGTTTTCAATAGATTTGATTTCTTCACGTATAGATTTTTTTATTTCAGAAATTAATTCTGCTTTGTCTTCTAAAACAATATTAGGAAAAATATTATATTTTTTTAACATTATATACCCGCCGCCAAACATGCCTTCTTAACATCAGAAACTTCTTCTTTGTTATTAGCAAAAAGTTTCATCCAAAAAGTTGCATCTATAATATGCTCTATCATTTTAACCTGTTCATCACTAAATCTTTCTAAAAGTTTATCACCTGTATCACATAAATATAACATCCAGGGACTTACTTTAGCACTACGCAAATCATGAACTGCTCTGGGTGTTGAAACTTTTAAAAAATAATCTTGCCAATCACTGGAATTTTCTGTACTCCATTCTGACAAATAAATTATAGTTCTTTCCAATGCTTTCATACCTGGTTCTTTCTTAACGTAACTCAGTAAATATTCATCATAAAGTTTATCTTTACTCCAATCTGCTAATTTTTTGCCATTTTTAATTAGCCATTCTGCAAATTTTTCTGGATGTAAATATTCGTTAGTTAAACAACTTCTACCAAATTTTACAAAACCTTCATAGTATTGACTTTTTATAAAATCTTCATTTGTCTTTGGTTTACTTGCTGTAGTATTTAGTTCATAAAACATTTGGAATACTCTGTAGGCCAATCTGGTATGAGTTAAATCTTTATCAGCCCAACGTCTTTTCTTTATACACATATGAGCACTTAGAGTTCTTTCACTCATAAATGTTTTTTCACACCACTTGCAGGTGTTACTTTCCAAAGATGTCTTTGATTGTGTTGTCATCGTATCCGTGATTCTCTGCTAAATGTTTTAATTCTTCTTGTGTGTTTAAGTTTATAAACTCGTTTATATCCTCTGCCTTCATATGAGGGAAAAGTTCATATACAAAATCAAATACTTTATTTTTCTTTTTTCTTGCATTAGGTGGTTTAAGATACGGGTGAAATTGTACCTTACCAACGCCACAGGCGCTCAGCAAGAGCCATTGTAGTTCAGGGTGTTTACTTACTTCCATAAACTGATAATTAACCAGCTCATTAGTCATAAAAATATAATTTGCGGCATCTCTCCCCTGTACACTACTACAATACCTCATCATCATCCAGGCACTAAAGGCCTTTTTTTGCTCTGGAGTTAAACGATCATAGAAACCTCTATCTTTTTTATCAATAGCCGCCATTATGTCTTTAAGGGGTATTTGAGGTTTCTTAGGCATTATTCTCCTTCATATTCAATCAGTGCGGCCGCACTATAACCTTGCTCTATAATTTTAGCAAATCCACCTAAGTCTGTCAAGTCTATAACAGCCAATATTAGTATATTATCTCTGGGTACATCAAAACATTCATGAACTAGATCTGCACATGCTATGGCAGTACCACCTGTTGCAATTAAATCGTCTACTATAACTACTTTATCTGAAGATTTAATTTTTGTGTTTTTTTGTATTTCCAAACTTGTACTGCCATATTCTAAATCAAAATCTCTTTTGTGCGTTTCATTTGGTAGTTTTCCAGGCTTACGAGCCATAACAAAGGGAATATTGAGGTTATTGGCTATTGGTGCTCCAAATACAAATCCCCTACTTTCTATACCCACAATACAATCTGCACTTAAACAGAGATCTTGCATTTCTTTTAATGTAAAATCAAATGCCTTAGGGTCTTCTATAAGACTTGTTATATCTCTGAATTGTATTCCTGGTATAGGAAAATCTGGTACTGTTCTTATGCTATCTTTTAAGTTCATCTCTCATCCTCATATTTAAAATACCTTCCCAGGTACTATATTCCGTTCTATTAAAAGCATCTGGTGGAAACTGTGGTGGTGTCCATTTAACTGTTCTTGATCTTTTGTATATTGTTCTAAGCCACACTTTTTCACCATCTAAACATTTAACAGGCTTCCAAGCAAACCATTTTTGCCATTCTGAATAATGTGCATCAGTAGGCCCTTTATCTTTTAAATGTGGATATCTTGTATAAACAGGATGTGACATAGGCCCTGTTTTAGTACTTGTTATTGTAACAGGGGTTTTAAAATCTTTAGGATTTATATTGTAACTTTTCTTTTTTTCTGCCATAATATTTTTTGATTATATCCTGTTGTTTCCAACGCCTGTAGTTATTCTCTCCGTTTTCACCTCCCCAACTTGTATTAAGTTTGAGATGTTTGGGAGTTTGTTTTATCAACTTCTTTTCCCAATCCAATGCTTCTTCCATTGTTGGGAAATGTTGTACTACTCTGGCATCACAATCATATTCAGCATTTCGCATTTTTTTGTATAAAATACTTTTACCTTTTTGACTTGATTCTATATGCTCAGCCATTCGCATTTTAAATGGCTTTGCTGTGTAACCATAATATACAAAACCGTCTTTGAATTTTATTTCATAGACGCTGTACATTAAAATAGATCAACTTTTTCCCAGGGCAAATCATCTTTACCAAAATGCCCATAGTTGGTTGTTTTAGTTAAATCTAAATTAAACAAATCAAATTTATCAATTATACCTTTAGGTGTTAAGTCCACATTGTCTTTAAAAAGGTCTGAAAACTCTTTTCTTACTTTGCCATCAGCATAAACATATATACTTGTTGGTTCTTTTACACCAATAGCATAACTCAATTGTACAGTGGCATTTTGTGCCTTACCACTTGCCACAATGTTTTTAGCCAAATATCTAGCCATATAAGCCGCACTTCTATCCACTTTAGTACAGTCTTTTCCACTAAAAGCACCGCCACCGTGTGGAGCATATCCGCCATAAGTATCAACAATAATCTTTCTGCCTGTTAGACCAGTGTCACCATCTGGTCCACCAATTACAAATCTTCCAGTTGGATTGATTAAAAATTTAGTATGTTCTAAATTTATTTCTTTTAGTTCGTCTCTGATAATCTCTTCCACAGACTCTCTAACAAGTTCTATAGTCATTTCTTCAGCATGTTGCGTACTACAAACAATCTTTTCTATACCAAGAGGTTTGTTAATACTTTCGTAATTCATTGTGACTTGACTTTTACTATCTGGTTGTAACCAATGACTGGAATCGTATAATCTTTCTGCTTGTAGTCTTTTTAGAATCCTGTGGCTGTAATATATCGCACTGGGCATATAATTAGGTGTCTCATCACAGGCATATCCAAACATTAGGCCCTGATCACCTGCACCAAAATTATCTGTTCCTAGTGCAATATCAGGTGATTGTCCATGAAGTTCGTTATATATTTTGAGTTTATCCCAATGAAAACCTTCTTGTTCATAACCAATATCTCTTACTATTGCTCTCACAAGTTTTTCTATATAGACTTTATCAAACTTATCGCTTTTGTATTCTCCTGCAAGTGTTACCATATTAGTAGTAACTAGGGTTTCCACAGCCGCTCTGTGATTAATATTTTTATCTATAATGTAATTTGCAACTGCATCTGAGATTAAATCAGCAATTTTATCTGGATGTCCATTACTTACACTTTCACTGGTAAATT
>Ga0255761_10002063_pt1 | contig 18604 bp, 22 predicted proteins | sample 071ome_29_FD_179961 | JGI IMG/M metagenome (GOLD analysis project Ga0255761, IMG submission 179961) | Coastal salt marsh microbial communities from the Groves Creek Marsh, Skidaway Island, Georgia - 071407BT metaG (version 2) | ecosystem: Environmental > Aquatic > Marine > Intertidal zone >... | reverse complement strand
AATGGATAAAGAACTAACAATTAAGAACAATAAAAATTTTCTTTTGGTTAGCACCAACAAAAAAGGGACAACTTTACGTTATCCCTTGTCTTTATGGGGTGGAAGATCGGTCTCGAACCGACGACCTCCTGAACCACAATCAGGCGCTCTAACCAACTGAGCTACAACCACCATTTTGAAATGCAAATTTAATTGTTTTTAACTAGCAAACAAGCTTTTTTAAGTTCTCTTCATTTAGTTTCGCCAGGATAATAAATTTTGTTTTGTGCTCTTACCTCATCCATCATTTGCGCCAATGCAAGACTGTCTTTTAATGACCATTTTGAAGACTGTTGCTTTCCCTTTCTCACACATTCATTTGCCTCTAGAATTTCATAGGTATAGCCTTTACCTAAAAAATCAAAAGTATGCCTTTTAGGGACACCTTGCTTTACCAGTGTAATAGTGCTAGCTTCATGCCATCGTGAATCGATATAGATTTCTCCTTTTTCCCCACAAATAGCTGCACGCATATCCTCATCATGTGTAAATGAAGAATACAATACAGCTTGAGCTTGTTCGTAAGTTAAAATCATTGCTATTTGCTCGTCTACACCGCTAGGAGATTTTACTGCAGTGGCTTTTAAAGAAATTGGCATTTTAAGAAGTTGATAAGCAAGAAATAAAGGATATATTCCGATGTCCAGCAAACTACCTCCCCCCTTTTCAGGATTGAAAAGACGTGAGTCCAACTCTCTATCTAGACCATAAAAACTAAAACTTGCATTGATGTAACGCAACACTCCGATTTCTCCAGATTCAATCCATTGGAGTAGCTGTTCAAACAGGGGGTTGAAGCGAGTCCAAAGTGCCTCCATCAAAAATACTTTTTGTGTTTCAGCGGTTCTTATCATTTCCGATACTTGGTGCTGGTTTATCCCCAATGGCTTTTCACACAAAACAGCTTTTTGATGTCTAAGGGCATCGAGTGTATGTTGAAAATGATCTTGATTTAAAGAAGCGATATAAATGATATCCACTTCTTCATCTTTATACAAAGATTCGTAAGTCCCATAAGCTCGGTCAACACCATACTTTTTTGAAAATTCTTTCGCCCGCTCTACGTTAGAAGAAGCAACGGCAACAAGCTTACAAGACTCTACCAATTGTAAATCAGAAACAAACTTATGAGCGATTTTTCCCAAGCCCAAAACCCCCCATTTCACATCTCGTGACATGCCTAGCGAATCAAGGTTTCTAATGAGTCTACTGAGAGAAGCTGACGTGAGGTAAAACCTTCTCCTGCTTCAGTTCCGATAAGCCTTCCAAAATTTTTTGCTCGATATTCGACGCTTTCAAGAAAATTTTTATTGCTTATAGGTGTATCCTTTTCTTTGGAATTAGGATCAAAAAACTGACTCGTGTAGGCCTTAACAGCTTCCATTTTATGCTCCAAAAAGCCAGTTATATCCAAGACGATATTTGGTGAGATATCATCCCATTGGATGTACTCTAAGACCAATTTAGGTCGCCAGGCCTGTTGTGGCTGACCTTTAGCATCTAAAGTTTCAATTTTTACTAGTCCACTCAAAAAGCAAGAGTCGTTGACCAACTGATTCCCTTTTCCATGATCAATATGGCGGTCTCTTACTGCGTTACACAAAACAATTTCTGGTTTGTATTCTCTAATTTTCTGAATTACTTTAAGCTGATGGGTGCTGTCATTGACAAAAAAACCGTCCTTAAAAGCAAGATTTTCTCGACGCGTTACCTGTAGTAATGCGGCAGCCTTTTTAGCTTCTTGCTTTCTGAGATCTGCACTACCGCGAGTTCCCAACTCTCCTTCCGTTAAATCTATGATGGCCACGGATTTTCCTTGAGAAACAGAAAGTGCTATCGTTCCTGCGCAACCTAATTCAACATCGTCTGGATGGGCACCAAAAGCAAGAATATCAATCATGCTTGTTGTTTCTTTACAGATTGCAATAGGTCTTTTTTAAGGTCCTCAATAGCCTCTATTCCTGTTGAAAAACGAACCATTTGAGGGCTAATACCCTGTTGTTGACGCTCCTCTTCGGTCAAAAGTGCATGAGAGGTTAGTCTTGGACTCAAGGCGGTGCTTTCTATACCTGCTAAACTCATAGTTGGTTTGATCAATTCCAAGCCCAAAAGAAATTTTTTGCAATCCAATCCAGCTGCCAAATCAAAAGAGAGCATCCCTCCAAATCCCTTCATCTGACTTTGGGCTATGTGGTGATCGGGATGTTTAGATAACCCTGGATAATAAACCCTGTCGACCCAAGATTGACTTTCAAGAAATTCAGCCAACTGCTGTGCATTGGCATTTTGAGCCTGTACTCGTAAATAAAGTGTTTTAATACTCCTTTCTAAAAGCCACACTGTGTAATCACTTAAATTACCTCCTAAATTTTTTGCAGTTTCAAATACTGTATCAATAGTTTGCTGGGAGCCCAGTACCGCCCCTGCACAAATGTCGCTGTGGCCTCCCAAGTACTTGGTTGCACTGTGAAGAACTACATCTATCCCAAATGCAATAGGGTTTTGGTTTACAGGACTAGCAAAAGTATTGTCAATCATAGTCCAGATACCTGCTTTTTTCGCCAGTTTACTTATTGAAGCTAAGTCTATAATCTTTAGAGTAGGATTACTTGGTGTTTCAATGTAAATACCCTTGGTGTTGCTTCTCAGTTCGTTTTCGAAGTCTTCCGCTTGAATTCCCTTTGAGAAACTAAATTCGATCCCGTATTTTGAAAATTCGTGCTTGACAAAATTTCGTGTGCCCCCATACAAATCATCTTGAAAAATGACATGGTCTCCTGCTTTAAGGTGTGACAAAAGGGCTGTACTTATTGCAGCCATCCCCGATCCAAAGATCATCCCTGCTTCCGCTCCCTCTAGTGCAGCTATCTTTTTTGCTAAGCCTCTTTGATTTGGAGTATTAAAATACCTAGGGTATTGATTAATTTCGACATCATTAAAGGCATAAGAAGTAGACATGTACAAGGGTGAAATAGCACCCCCATGCTGTATATCCTTCAACTCCCCAGAATGGACACATAAGGTTTTAAAATCGGTAGCTTCTTTCATTTAATTTTCAATCCATGAAATAACGGTTGGATCATCCGGTTGAGTTCTGGGAGAAATGACTTTGGCTACTCGTCCGTCAGGATTGATTAAATATTTTTGAAAGTTCCATGACACGCTGGAACTCAATACACCATTTTTGGATTCTTGAGTTAAAAACTGATAAACAGGATGCATGTTTTTACCCTTTACAGAAATTTTACTCATCATAGGAAAGGTAACTCCGTAGTTTTTTTCACAGAATACAGCAATTTCTTCGTCACTTCCTGGTTCTTGAAATAGAAAGTTATTGGCTGGGAAACCAACGATTACAAAATCCTTATCACCGTATTTTTCATAAAGTGCTTGAAGTTTTTTGTACTGAGGAGTCAATCCACACTTAGAGGCTGTATTGACAATCATTACTTTTTTTCCTTTTAGCGTACTAAAATCAAATTCTTCCCCTTCGAGGCTGGTGACCTTAAATTGATAAATTGTTGGATCGTCATTTTTTTGACTGCGAGCGGTTAATGTAGAAATCATAAGTACCGTGAGAATTAAGTTTTTCAAGTTCATTTGCGTTTTTTTTAAACACGTCCACACTGAAACATCAAGTGCAGTTGTGCATGACATTTTTTTCAAAGGTCGCTGATTTCTTCCAAAGAAAAAAATCAAAAAACAATTAGACAACTTCCGCGCTAAGGCCATTTTCCAAAAGAGCAGTACATTTTGGAATCAACTCTTCCAAATCTCCTGTTTTGACTACGCATTTACCTGAAAAATGAACAATGTAAGCACATTGTTCTGCCTGAAGATAGCTGTGTTCACAGATTTTTACCAAACATTCTATGACATGATCAAAGGTGTTGACATCATCATTATAAAGAATAATTTCGTGTTTTTTAGACTCTAGTGTGTCAACTTCTACACTTTCTTCGGGGACTATATTTGGATTCTTCTCACTCATTTTGAACAGCTCAGCGCACACCATTTTTCTTTCTGTTGATGCTCTACCAATGAAAGACCCAACATTTCTATTTGTTCTATGAGTACTGGTAGATCCTCATCATAAAAGCCTGAAAGCATAAGGATTCCCTTTTTATTTAAGCAAGCTGCATAGGCGGGTAATTGCTCCAACAATACATTGCGGTTGATGTTGGCAAAAATTGCATCGTACTTTTTTTGAGTGGGTACAGTATCTCCCAAAGCTACATTGATGTTTGTACACTGATTCCGCTCTGCATTTTCTAAAGAGTTTTCAATACACCATGGATCGTTGTCAATAGCATCTACTATCACTGCGCCACGCATAGAAGCCAGAATAGCTAATATACCAGTGCCACAGCCCATATCCAATACTTCTTTAGCCTTAAAATCAAGTGCTCTTGCAAAACGCAACATCATAAAAGTTGTTTCATGATGCCCCGTTCCAAAGCTCATCTTAGGATTAATTACAATTTCATATTTCGCATTAAAGGAAGGATGAAAATCTGCACGAACAACACAATCTTCATCTACAGTTATTGGATTAAAAGCCTCTTCCCATTTGGTATTCCAGTTTTCAGGTTCAATATACTCTCTAGAATACGCTATTTTTACATTCGAATTTTGCAAAAGCCCCACAGTATTTAAAAAACCGTCATAGTGATCGGATTCTTTTACAAAAGCATTGAGACCTTCCTCAGTCATTTCAAAGCTCTCAAAAGGGAGGCTTTGCAACTCAGCAAGTAAAATCTCATCCCAAGGGTTTTTTGGGTTTACTGTAAAAAAGTATCCAAAATATGGGAGGGCCATGGATTAAAAAGCGTTAACAATAGCCATAAAGTCTTCGGCATCTAGAGAAGCTCCTCCAATTAAACCGCCGTCCACATCTGCACCAGAAAAAATTTCTTTTGCATTGTTGGGTTTAACACTTCCTCCATAAAGAATAGATACTTCATCTGCAACACTAGGATTGTATTGATTTAGAATTAAATTTCGTATGTGTGCATGCATTTCTTGTGCCTGTTGTGGACTAGCTGTTTCACCTGTTCCTATCGCCCACACTGGTTCATATGCTAAAATAATTTTTTTCCATGCTGATGCTTCCAAGTCAAAGAGTGCGTTTTTGAGTTGTTTCTCAACCACATCAAAATGAGCTTTTGCTTTGCGATCTTCGAGTTCCTCACCAAAACAAAAAATCACTTCCATGTCTGAAGCTAGGGCTGCCTTAACTTTTTCAGCCAAGTGGACATCCGTTTCGTGAAAGAGAGTTCTCCTTTCTGAGTGTCCTAGAATAACAATTTGAACCCCAATTCCTTTTAACATTCCTGCGGAGACTTCACCAGTATATGCCCCAGAAGGTGCTGCACTCATGTTTTGAGCAGCTACTTTAATCGAACTACCGTTGAGTAATTGTTTGCTTTGTGAAAGTTGAGTAAATGAAGGGGCTACCATAACCCGAACTTTATTGGGTATTTCATAGGTTTTAAGTCGTTCTAATAAAGTTTCAGTTTGGATTTGGTCGTTATTCATTTTCCAATTTCCAGCTACAATTTGATCTCTCATGTTTAGGTTGTTTTAATTCTCGGATCGAGATAGATGTAAATTAAATCGACCACAATATTAATGATAATAAAAAGAAAGGCAATGACAATTACGGCTCCCATTACAACAGGTATATCTAATTGGTTTAAAGCCTCGACAATTTCTTTTCCAAGTCCTTTCCAACCAAAGATATATTCAACAAAAATGGCTCCAGCTAGCAAAGAAGCAAACCAGCCTGAAATTGCTGTTACAACAGGATTTATTGCATTTTTTAGAGCGTGCTTAAAAATAACCTGATACTGAGAAAGCCCTTTGGCATATGCAGTTCGAATATAATCTTGCGAAAGGACCTCAAGGAGATTACTTCTTGTCAGTTGAATGATCACCGCCAACGGTCGAATTCCTAAAACTAAAGAAGGTAATAGTAAATTCTTCCAAACTATTTGGTATGATTCACCAAAATCATCTAATTCATATAAACTCCCAGTCATGTTTAATTGAGTAAGATCGTGTAGTACATATCCAAAAAACCAAGAAAATAAAATAGCGCTTAAAAAAGAAGGTACACTCATGCCAAGTGTACTTAACAATAAAAGTACTCGATCCAACCAGTGTTCTTTAAATACAGTGGCTAGTACACCTAAAAATATTCCTAACACTACTGCAACAATTATAGAAGAAAAAGCGAGCAGAGCTGTGTTAGGAAGGGTTTCCTTTAAAATTTCAGAAATTGGTTTACCCCTTTTTTGATAGGAAGTTCTAAAATAGGGAAACTTGAAAACAAGTAGTCGTTCTGCTCCACGATAGAGTACCCAACCCCCGTACACCTCTTTGTCATAATGCGCAAACAAATCGTGATCTGTGGGGTGAATAGAGATGGGTGAGAGATCGTTTAAGTAATAAAAATACTGTTTGGAAAGAGGTAAATCAAAACCAAACTTGGATTTGATTATTTTAAGTTGCTCACTGTCTTCGTTTTGATCTAGCATCATTTGTGCAGGATCTCCTGGCAGTACTGTGAATAAAAAAAACACCAAGCTGGTAACCCCAAAAAGGGCCATAAAAGCCTGCGTACATTTACTCAAAAAATAACGCATTAATTTTTTAGATGTATCAGTGCAAATACAGCGTAATTTACCATATCGTGATAGTTTGCGTCGATTCCCTCACTGACCAAAGTTTTCCCATGGTTTTCTTCAATCTGCTTTACTCGTAATAGCTTTTGCAGGATTAAATCTGCAAGAGAACTAACGCGCATATCGCGCCATGCTTCTCCGTAGTCGTGGTTTTTATCCAACATCAGTTGGTAGATAATCCCAGCTTGCTCATCGTATTCATTTAAAGCTTCCGACAGATCCAGATCGGGTTGTTCAACTACGCCCAATTTGATCTGAATTAATGCCATAATACTGTAGTTAACAATACCCATAAACTCAGAAGCTTCTCCCTCATTTACTTTTCGAACAGACTGAGTTTGTAGACTTCGAATACGCTGTGCCTTGATAAAAATTTGATCGGTGAGAGAAGGAAGTCTGAGTATGCGCCAGGCAGCTCCGTAATCCTTCATTTTTTTTTCAAACAAGCTACGGCATTGAGATACAATTTCTTGATACTCTTTTTGGGTCGCTTCCATTTGGATTAAATTTGATGTAAATTTCGAACTTATTTTTATTCATAACAAGACACCCTCTAAAAGTTATTAAAAAGAAAACCACATCTCCGCTAATTCGTATTCGAGGACAGCTCATCTCCTTTGATCAGCCTAAAATTATGGGTATTCTAAATCTTACGGAAAACTCTTTTTACGATGGTGGAAAAAACAATTCCCTAAAAAAAGCATTGAAACACACCGAAAAAATGATCAAAGAGGGAGCAACTTTTATTGATGTAGGTGTAGCAACAAGCAAACCTGGGAGTCCACTGATAAAGTCTAAAGAAGAATTAGAGCAACTACTTCCCTACTTGTCAGTTCTTTTAAAGGAATTTCCAAAAACTCATATTTCTATAGACACCTACAACAGCGAGGTCGCTAAAAAAAGTTTAGAAATGGGTGTAAGTATGATAAATGATATTTCTGGAGGAATACTCGATTCAAATATGTATGATGTCGTTGCTCAACACCCTGTTCCCTATGTGATGATGCACATGCAAGGTATTCCAGAGAACATGCAACAACACGCTTTGTATGAGGATGTAGTTACACAAGTTGCTCATTTTTTCAGTAATCAAATCAAGAAAGCTACAGCAGCGGGTATCCAAGACATCCTGATTGACCCTGGTTTTGGCTTTGGAAAACAAAAGGAACATAACTTTCAGTTGTTACAGAATTTGAATCACTTTAAAATTTTCAATTCTCCAATACTCATGGGTGTTTCAAGAAAATCCATGATCTATAAAACACTTCAATTGGATGCTGAACAGGCCTTAAATGGAACCACAGCTCTCCACGCCTGGGGACTGGACCGAGGTGTTCATATGCTCAGGGTACACGATGTAAAAGAAGCAAAAGAATGCATAGACTTATGGAGTGCACTACAAATGTTTTAATTAAATTTACCTAAAACAAACTCCTTTGAACAGTATTGATTTTATCGATTTTTCTTTTGTTGATGTTATAGATATTGTTCTAGTTGCCCTATTGTTGTTTTATTTATACAAGCTGGTTAAAGGAACAGTAGCAATCAATATTTTTATCGGAATCGTTATCATTTACTTGATCTGGAGGCTGACGGATTTATTGAAAATGGATGTGTTGAGCAACCTCCTTGGAAAATTTATCAGTGTTGGTTTTTTTGCTTTGATTGTCGTTTTTCAACAAGAAATTAGAAAGTTCTTACTCCTCTTGGGTTCAACAAATTTTACGACAAAAAGAAACGTTATTCGGTATTTTACATTCCTTACGCAGAATAAAATGAGTTCGAATTTAGATCTTAATGTACTACTCGACTCCTGCGATGAAATGTCCAAAAGTAAAACAGGTGCCATTGTTGTTTTACAAAGAAATAATTCATTAGACTTTACTTTGAACGAAAGCAATCGTTCTTCCATCCTCTTATCTCCACAGGTATTGGAAAGTATTTTCTTTAAGAACAGTCCCTTACACGACGGAGCCGTTTTAATAGAAAACAATACTATAATCGCCACTAGAATGGTGCTTCCTGTTAGTGATCAAAGAAAAATCCCATCTGCATATGGATTGCGTCATAGAGCAGCTTTAGGTATTTCAGAAAAAACAGACGCGCTAGTAATTGTGATATCAGAACAATCTGGAAAAATAGTTTATGTTAAAAACGGGCAGTTTTACACTGTAAATAATACAAAGGAATTGAGAGATTTTTTGACTCAGGATCTCAGCATTTAACTCATCCAGCGAGTGCTTCTGCAAACTGAACCTCATACAATTTAGCATAGTGCCCTTCTTTAATGTTTAGCAGCTCTTTGTGGGTTCCTTCTTCAACAATATGCCCCTGATCCATTACAATTATTTTATCTGCGTTTTTAACGGTAGCCAATCTGTGGGCAATGACTATTGAGGTTTTGTTCTTTGTGATGGTGTCAATTGCGCGCTGTATTACCTCTTCAGTATAGCTGTCTACAGAAGAAGTTGCTTCGTCTAAAACCAAAATAGCAGGCTCTGAAATATATGCTCTTAAAAAGGCTATCAACTGCCGTTGACCCGAGGAGAGCATCACACCACGTTCCTTGACATTGTAATCGTATCCTCCTGGAAGGGATTCAATAAAGTCATGCACACCAATTTGCTTGGAAGCTTTAATCACATCCGATTTGGTTAGTTCCGGATTGAAAAGCGTAATATTATTGAACAAACTGTCTGCAAAAAGGAAAACGTCTTGAAGTACTACGGAAACATGTTTTCTTAATACATTCAAATCATACTCACGGATGGAATGGCCATCTATAGTGATTTCACCTGTATCAAATTCATAAAACCGAGAAAGCAGATTAATAATCGTAGATTTTCCAGCACCCGTGGCTCCTACAATAGCTACGGTTTCACCTGCTTTGATATCTAAGGAAAGACTATGCAAAACAGGCTCTCCTGGTAAATAAGAAAAGCCCAATTCTTTAAACTTGATGTGACCTGCAACTTGATCGGGCTTGAGCGTTCCCTTATTGGAAATTATACTCTCAGTTTCTAGGATACCGAAAATTCTTTCTGCTGCTACCATACCCATTTGTAGGGAATTAAATTTATCCGCAATTTGTCTGAGCGGTCTAAAGAGCATCTGCGACATTTGGATAAATAAGAAAATAGTTCCTAAAGAAACATCCCCTCCAGAAATCACATTTAATCCCCCATACCAGACCAACAAACCGATGGTGACAGATGAAGAAATTTCTGCTACAGGAAAGAAAATGGAGTTAAACCAAACGGTTTTAAGCCAAGCCTTCTTATGCTTTTCGTTGATCTCTATAAAATTATTGTATTCGGTTTTTTCTCTGTGAAACAACTGGACTATTTTAATACCCGCAATGCGTTCTTGAACAAAGGAATTTAAATTAGCTACTTGCAAACGCACCTCCTCAAAAGCTTTTTTCATCGACTTTTGAAAAAGTCTCGTTGCGTAGAGAATAACAGGAAGCACAGAAAAGACTATTAAAGACAAACGCCAATCGACATAGAGCATGACCCCAATAACCAAAAACATCTTTAACAGGTCTGCTATAATCATAAACAAACCTTGAGAAAAAATACTGGCAATCGTCTCAATATCACTAACTGAACGGGTGACCAAACGTCCCACAGCAGTCTTATCAAAATAGGCCATTTTAAAATGAATGATTTTATCAAAGAGCTGTACGCGAAGGTCTTTTATCACTTTCTGTCCCAACCAATTAGCATAAAAAACAAAGAGAAATTGAAAAATAACCTCCAAAAGTAAAGTGACGAACATCAGGAATACAAAAAACAGCATTCCCTCGTAGTCCCTAGGTCTTATGTAGTCGTCCACTGTTACCTTTAGCAAATAGGGAGTCATTGTTGAAAATAACGAAAGTAGAATGGCTGTGATTAGAACAAAATAGTAGGTTGTCCGAAAGGGTTTGACAAAAACCATCAACTTACCAAATAACTTTACATCAAAAATTTTACCACTTACTTTTGCCATAGATTAAATAAAAAGTTCTTTTGGATAGGTGATTTTGGTAAGGAACAAACCCTGTGCAGGTACAGAATAGCCTGCAGAAGAACGGTTTTTACTTTGTATAATTTGATGTAAGTCCTCCACTGTTTTTTTCTTCAATCCAATTTCAATAAGCGTACCGACAATAGCGCGTACCATATTGCGCAAAAACCGATTGGCTGTGATGGTAAAGGTATAACCCTTTTCTGAAACAGTCCATTGGGCGTGAGTAATTTGACACAAATAAGTCTTTACATCTGTTTTTGATTTAGAAAAACATTCAAAATCTTCGTATTCCATAAGCACTTTAGCGGCTTTATTCATCGCCTCAATATCCAGTTTTTGTCTCAGTTCGTAATGAAGCTCGTTTTCGAAGGGTGATTTTCTGTTAGAAATATGATATTCATAAGTTCTTGATAGCGCATCGAAGCGCGCATGTGCTGTTTGAGTAACTGTTTTTAAGGAATGAATTACTATGTCATGAGGTAAAAATTGATTCAATTGATGGACCAATTTAGTTTTTTCATCATACTTAAAATCATGTTCAAAATGAGCAAACATTTGTCGCGCATGAACTCCCGTATCGGTTCTCCCAGCAGCAGTCAAAGGAATGGGGGTCTTCAGGAGGGTTTCCAAAGCTTGTTCCATTACTTCTTGAACAGAAACTGCATTGGGCTGCCGTTGCCAGCCGTGATAATTTGTACCCGCATAAGAAAATTCAAGAAAAAAACGCACCGCTTCTTTAAAAGGCTAAAGATACTTTGAAATAATCGTAGCCACAATTTCTGTCCCGAAGATTTACAGATTCGTTCATATTCATTCTTTCTCTTTATAATCTCCTAATAATGTTTCAACTTCTTGAATTTCATTGGATTTATTTGATCTAAAAACATCCACCTTCAAGCTTCCTTTTTTTATTTGAATTAATTTTCCTTTTTCTAAGAAACTGACAATAGTAGATATTAAAAGGAATGAAAAGGTTATCAAATTATAAACACTTAAGGTTTCATATAAAAAATTAGAAATTATTACTCCCACACACACAAGCGCAATGACAAGATAAATCACATAAAGCCACGTTCCTTTTTTATGTATAATCTTGTCTATCTCTCTGTATTTGATTTTTCGAGGCGTGTGGTCCTTTTCGAGTTTGAAAGAAAAGTAATGATTGTAAAAAGAGACACAACCATTGCCTTTTGAAGAACTTATTATCCGTTCTTTTGGTTCTGTAGATTCAAAATTATTCATGGGTTTTATACATTTGAGTACTTAAAGTTAAGCTTTTTGAAAAAAATACTTCTTCTTTCGGATACCCACGGTCATATCGATGAAAAAATTATTTCATACGTCAAGCAGTGCGATGAAGTATGGCACGCAGGTGATGTAGGTAAAACCGAAGTACTAGACTCCCTAGAATCACTAAAACCGCTCCGAGTGGTTTATGGAAATATAGATGGACATCAAGTACGCGCTAGAAGTGAGGAGGTACTGGCGTTTGTTTGTGAAGGGGTAAAAGTAGTTATGACTCATATTGCAGGGTATCCAGGAAAATACACTCCAAACGCAAGAACTTTAATTCAAAATCACCACCCTCAACTCTTCATTTGTGGGCATTCGCATATTCTTAAGGTACTGCGTGATAAAAAATCCAATCACATACACATGAATCCAGGTGCAGTAGGAATTTCTGGATTTCACAAGTTCAGAACGATTTTGCGCTTTGAATTGAATCAAGGGCAAATCAAAAATGTAGAAGCGATAGAATTAGGATTGCGTGGGAGCTTATCGAATACGGTCCACAGAACGGACTAGCGCTTCATCTTTTAATGTTGAACGACGCGCCATCCAAAGAAAAATTAAATGAACTATCGAACCTAAAACAACAGGGTAAGTAAGTGTTAATTGAGTGTTTAAAGCATAGGAATAACCATAAAAACCAATCAATGAAAGCTGAAAAAAGAGCAGTATAGCACATAATCGAACCTGTAACATTCTTTTTTTGAATAAAAATAAAACAACTGCGGAAAGAACAGGAGTAATAAGTAGCAGGAAATATTCAACGACAAAAGATGTTTCTTCTGTGTCCTGAGCATAAAAAAACAAAACCACTGAAGAAATAATTGTGATGAGTAAGTAAAGAGATTGTATGCGTTGAATCATCTTTTTTTTTACAAAATTAAGTTTTTTTTGAAAGTGGGTATTTTAAATAAAATTTGTAATATTGTCACACTTCAATACTTTTCTGCAATAAATCAATATTGCATCCTTTAATCACTTTATTTTCATGTACGAAATAGCTACTCTTAAAACAAAGAAATTACCTGAATTACAAGAAATCGCAAAAAAAATTGGCGTCAAACGTATTGCAGGGCTTAAAAAACTAGACCTCATTTATCAAATTGTTGACTTTATTGCCTCCAGACCAGATGAAGAAGTTGCAGCAAATCCAAAAAACAAAGAACAAAAAGAATCTAACCAAAAGGTGACTTTAAAAGTTCTTCCTGTTCAAAAACCAAAACCCAAACACAAAAAAGAACATCCCGTATCGGAAAACCAAGGAGGAGAACAGCAAGGACAAAACAAGGAACAATCAGGTGGTAATAACCAGAAAAAACACAACCACCCCAACCATAAACACAAACAAAACAATTCTAATAACCAACAAAGAGGGGAGAACAATCACAACAAAGACAACAAAAGTCGATACCGTCAACCCGATTTTGAATTTGATGGAATTGTAGAAACGGAGGGTGTTTTGGAAATGATGCCTGAAGGATACGGTTTTTTACGCTCTTCGGATTACAACTACCTTTCATCACCAGATGATGTCTATGTATCTCAGTCACAAGTACGTTTATTTGGTCTTAAAACGGGTGACACCGTCTTGGGGTCTGTTCGACCTCCCAAAGAAGGTGAAAAATATTTTCCATTAATCAAAGTAGATAAAATCAATGGTTTAGACCCAAAAGTTGTCCGAGACCGAGTTTCATTTGAACACTTGACTCCTTTATTTCCTCAGGAAAAATTCAACTTGGCGGATAAACAAAGTACCATCTCTACTCGGATAATGGATTTGTTCTCACCCATCGGAAAAGGACAACGGGGTATGATCGTATCTCAGCCAAAAACGGGAAAAACAATGCTGCTCAAAGACATTGCTAATGCGATTGCAGCTAACCATCCTGAAGTATACCAACTGATCTTACTCATCGACGAACGTCCAGAAGAGGTAACAGACATGCAACGTAATGTAGATGGTGAAGTAGTAGCCTCTACCTTTGATGAGCCTGCAGAACGTCACGTAAAAGTTGCAAATATTGTTTTAGAAAAGGCAAAACGTTTGGTAGAATGCGGTCATGATGTTGTTATTCTTTTAGACTCCATCACACGTCTGGCTAGAGCCTATAATACCGTTCAACCCGCATCTGGTAAAATTTTGAGTGGTGGTGTTGATGCTAATGCACTCCATAAACCTAAGCGTTTCTTTGGTGCAGCTCGAAATATTGAAAACGGTGGTTCTTTATCCATCATCGCAACCGCGCTAACAGAGACGGGCTCAAAAATGGATGAAGTGATCTTTGAAGAGTTTAAAGGAACTGGAAACATGGAACTTCAGTTGGATCGTAGAATTGCGAACAGAAGAATTTTCCCTGCTATTGACTTAGTTTCATCTAGTACTCGACGTGACGACCTACTGTTGGATGAAAATACAATAAAACGCATGTGGATCATGAGAAAATACCTTGCGGACATGAACCCAGTAGAAGCGATGGAGTTTATTAATGATCGTTTTACTCGAACACTAAACAATGAAGAGTTTTTGATTTCGATGAATTCATAAACGCTAACCAATAACCAATAAAAAAGGCTTCCAAATGGAAGCCTTTTTTTGATTCTTTCAAAAGTTGTTCTTATAAAGACGCAACGTGTTTGGATAACTTTGATTTTAAATTACCTGCTTTATTTGCATGAATAATATTTTTCTTGGCCAATTTGTCAATTAAAGATACTACAGAAGGAAACAACTTATTTGCCTCTTTCTTGTTGGTAGTTTCTCTTAATTTTTTAATCGCATTTCGTGTAGTCTTGTGTTGGAAACGATTAAGTAAACGTTTCTTGTTATTTGAACGGATGCGTTTTAATGCCGATTTATGATTTGCCATAATTACAATTTATATAGTAGCCCGTAGGGGAATCGAACCCCTCTTTCCAGGATGAAAACCTGGCGTCCTAACCGATAGACGAACGGGCCATATTTTTCGTGCGCAAATGTACACGTAATATTATTATTAAACAAGACTATTAAGCAACAAAAATGATCGCTTTTTTTCTTTTATACTTTAAATATGCTTTAACATTCTTATAGAATTAAAAGTAATACCTTTACGGAGCCTTTTAATTAAATCTTATCCACTTGTATGAATAAATTATCCTACTCACTTGCTCGAGTTTCTTTTCTAAGCTTATTTTGTTGTTTTCCCTTATTATTATTTGGCCAAATCAAACTAAATCTTGATGAAACTAAAACAGCACTATCAGGTTATGATCCTGTCACATACTTTGAATCAAATCCAATTGATTGGAATTCGCTCAAAACGTTTCATCTAAAAATGGCCCAACCTTTGAACAGTAAAATATACCTTGAAAAAAACAAAAATATTCAAACAGTGAGCATCACTAGTCTAAAGAAAAGTACAGCCAAACAAGAGCTCACTTATATCGACTTGTGCAACTCTTATTCTAGAAAAAACAAATATTCGCCTGAAATTTAGTACGCTTTAGCAAAAAGCACCCGCTGAGAAGAAGGCTTTCCGGAGTACACGCAAATTCCCTCTTCAGAACTTGATTCCATTGGAATACAACGTATGGTTGCTTTAGTTTCGTTTTTAATCGCTTCCTCTGTAGCTTCTGTTCCGTCCCAATGTGCTGAAATAAAACCTCCTTTTTCTTCGAGTATTTTCTTAAACGTTTCAAAGTCATCTACCCTAGTAGTACGTTGGGATCTAAAGTTTTTTGCTTTTTCAAAAAGGACTTTTTGCATGTCCGCCAACTCGTTTTTTACATATGCAGTAACTTCTTGCTGTGTTCGTGTAGTCTTAGTGAGTGTATCGCGTCTGGCAACTTCCACCGTACCTTGTTCTAAATCCTTTGGGCCTATTGCAATACGAAGTGGAACGCCTTTGAGTTCGTATTCATTAAATTTAAAACCAGGTTTGAATTTATCGCGATTATCAAATTTAACACGGATGTTGTCTTGCTCCAATTCGATCTTTATTTTTTCTGCAACTTCCGCAATTTGACGTTGTTGCTCCTCTCCTTTATAAATGGGCACAATCACAACTTGGTCTGGAGCCAAATTAGGAGGTAAAACCAAACCATTATCGTCGCTGTGCGTCATGATTAGAGCTCCAATTAAACGGGTTGAAACCCCCCAGGAGGTAGCCCAGACATACTCTAAACCACCGCTATCTGAAGCAAACTTTACATCAAAGGCTTTAGCAAAATTTTGTCCTAAAAAATGAGAGGTTCCTGCTTGAAGTGCTTTACCGTCTTGCATCAATGCCTCAATACAATACGTTTCTTCTGCTCCAGCAAAACGCTCACTTGCTGTTTTGGTTCCTTGAATTACTGGAATTGCCATAAAATTTTCTACAAAATTGGCATACACTTGATTCATTAATTTAGTTTCTTCAAGAGCTTCGTCTCGGGTAGCATGAGCAGTATGTCCCTCTTGCCAAAGAAATTCAGCAGTTCTCAAAAACAACCGAGTACGCATTTCCCAACGTACTACATTTGCCCATTGATTGATCAAAATAGGTAAATCTCGGTAGGATTGAATCCAATTTTTATACGTGTTCCAAATGACAGCTTCACTAGTAGGGCGTACAACCAACTCTTCCTCAAGTTTGGCATTAGGATCTACTTTGAGCTTACCGGGTTTTTCTTCATCGTTTATTAAACGGTAGTGAGTTACCACGGCACATTCCTTTGCAAAACCTTCAGCATTCTTCTCTTCTGCTTCAAACAAACTTTTGGGAACAAAGAGCGGAAAATAGGCGTTTTGATGTCCTGTTGCCTTGAACATTTTATCGAGCTCTGACTGCATTTTCTCCCAAATTGCATATCCATAGGGTTTTATTACCATACAGCCTCGAACTGAAGAGTTCTCTGCTAAATCAGCTTGAACTACGATTTCATTATACCATTTTGAATAATCTACTTCTCGTGGAGTTATTTTTTTTGCCATAAATCTTTGGCATAGATTTTGCCTATATTTGGTTATGTTAATCTAATGTGTTGCAAATCTAATTCTTTTAAATCACATTTCTTAAACGAATCCTTATGAAAACAACTACACTTTACTTTAAAATCAAGAATTTATTAATTGGTGTTATTGGAACGATAGTCGTGCATAGTTGTGGAAGTTTTCAAGGAGCATCTTATTTTGACTCTGACGGAATATACTCTTCTCAAAGTCGAAATCAAATAGAAAAATCAACCGAAAAAGCTAATAGTAACTATTACTCTCAGTATTTTAAAAATGCAGCGGAGTCTGGCTATACAGATCCCAATGCAGAAGAACTTTATTTTACAGATACGGACACATATGCTTCTTCACCAGAAGAAACTTATTCTAACACAACTTCAACTGCCCAGATACCTTGGGGAGATCAACCCAATCAAACCGAAATCATTGTGTTTGACTCCAGACCGAATTACCTTTGGGGTCTTTCGGGTTTTGCTTTTAATTTTTCTCCTTATTGGAGTTCGTTTTATACAAATCCCTATCGTTTTGGTTACGGTCGATTTTATTCCCCTTTTTACAATTATCCCTATTTTAATCCTTACAGAGGTCATGCGGGTTTTTGGGATCCCTTCGATGCCTTTTATTCCCTTTTCAGTTATTACGGCGGCTTCTATTCTCCATATTACGGGTATGGATATGGCTACAGAAACCACTGGAGTAACCGTTACAGACGTTGGAATCGCTTTGATGATTTTTATGGTAACGAATACAGAAGAAGTAACTCCAGAGACTATCAAACAACTGTTGCACGAGTAAAATCTGGTCGGGGAGAAAAAACAAATCCTAGGTCCAATGAAAGATCTCGAGTAGAATCAAAACGAAGAAATCAGAAAGATCATGAGATTCAGAGCGCCATTAGTAGACTAAATGTGGGTAGAGGTGTAAATTCATTAGGAAGAACGACTCTTTCTGGATACGACCGAAGTAGATTTGGTGAGACTCAAAATAGACTGGGAAATTCTAATATCTCAAGAAGTACAGTAAGTAGCAATATCAGATCAAACGGAGTAAGATTAGGAAATACTAATATTACCAAATCTAATACCGGTTCATTAAGAAGTTCTGGGAGATTGAGCTACCCTAGTAATCGTTTAGAGCGAAATCCAAATGCATCTTCAAGCGAGCAAAAACGTTCGAATAGATTCATTCCTTCTACCCGTTTTAGAGTAAATTCTTCAAGTAATTACAGAGCTCAGGCCGGTAGTAACCCCTCAAGAAACACCCTAAGAAGTACTTCAAACAATAGTCAACAAAGAGCAAACTATACCCGAAACAACAATACCACTAATTCAAGTAGGTCCTACAGTCGCCCTTCAGGTTCAGGAAGCAGCAGCAGACCTTCTTTTAGTTCAGGTTCTTCTAGCAGAAGTAGTTCTTCCTCTGGAAGAGGTAGTTCCTCTTCAAGAAGTGGTCGAAGAAATAAATAACAACCAAAAAATCAACATCTATGCGTTCCTTGTTTTATCTAGGTTTAGTCCTCTATTTGCCTAATTTTATAGCAGCACAAACGTTGAATGACATCACTTATTTGACACAAACTGGTTTAAGTGGTACGGCTCGATAT
>Ga0255761_10002055_pt1 | contig 18648 bp, 12 predicted proteins | sample 071ome_29_FD_179961 | JGI IMG/M metagenome (GOLD analysis project Ga0255761, IMG submission 179961) | Coastal salt marsh microbial communities from the Groves Creek Marsh, Skidaway Island, Georgia - 071407BT metaG (version 2) | ecosystem: Environmental > Aquatic > Marine > Intertidal zone >... | reverse complement strand
TCGCTATGGTGGAGCGTTGGGCGAGCGCGTGTTCACCAAAGAAAACAACATCTCCATACTTGAATGGAAGGAATAAGAATATGAGCAACTCTTTACAGCCTGATTAACCCTAGTCAGAGGGTACGCTTTCTACAACTGAACGATGGGCTCCCCATCCGCTCGTATGTAATCGGAAGGGTCTCCCTTGCGTTCAGTAGAAATTCAATATAATGAGAAAATTAAATTTAAGTTAATGATTTTCTTTTCTTTTTGTAATATAATCCGGCACCTAAACTAGAAAAAATAGCTGAAATACCTATGAATATAGCGAATATATAATTCCTTTCCCTTTCATTGTTTTCTTCTACGAAACCTATTTCTCCAGACATTATCAATATTGCCCCGACAATTCCAGGAGTTGTTGCTTGGCTAAAAATAGGTCCCGCCATATCTGAAGATTCATCAAAAACCTTCATGGCATTTTCCATATATTCTTGAGCATCTGAACCATACTTTTCAACGCTATATGTATTCTCAAAATGAGTTTTACAGGCTTGGTTTAATCTACAAGGTTGATACTTTTCGATGCCGGGAATATCATATCTAAGTTCATAACTCGATGGGTTTCCTTCTTTGATATTTTTTGCTGCATTCTGCGCATCATCCAATGAATTAAAGCCACTACCTTCAGCTGGCCTTTTGCCACTTTGATCCAGGTAAGAAATTTCTTCTGCCGTCAATCCTTTATTATAATCTGGGCTGTCCTTACTTAATTGAGTGTGGGAGCATAATTTTTCAGAAAGACCATAGCATACTACCACGTCATCGGCAATATCTCCTCCACTGCTTCGAGGTTTGCCACTTTTTGATTTTGTTGTGTCATCCTTAGTAAAAGTCCGGAATGGTTTCTCATCTGAGGTTATATGCTTATTTTCAATAATAACAGTATTTCCAGAATTAGAGATGTACTTACCATCTACCTCTCTGCCTCTTTGCCCCGTTAATTCGTCTGCAATCTGAGTAGTTTTATGATCCATATTTACACATTCTTGAGGATATATCTTTTGACAAACATACCATTCCCGCTTTGCATCATTTGTATTGTGTCTCAGCCAACCGTCTGAAAACTCTTCAAAAGTCATTTTATCTGCATTAACTCCTCTTTTTGAATTTAAATCCTTGAGGATACTATCTTTCATCATAATCGGTTTATAATATGCTGGACTAGTAATTTTCAATAGATTTTTAGAGTTTGGAGGATTTAATGCTTTAAAAATAAATTTAAACGTATATCGGAATTCAGTTATCAATTTTGCAGGCAAGAATATGATTGTAAAAATTATACCTATCACATAACTTGTAATGTCGATTAATGTATTTATTATTGACGCTCCTAACGAATAAATCACGCCAGGAAGGCCTGTTTTGAGACCTTTAGAACCTAAATTTATCACAGTACTAGCCAAATCTGCTGCGTTGTTAGTGATGGTTGTAACTGCTGAACTCAATCCTTGCGCTATATTATCGATAGTTTTACTGGCTGTTCTTGCAGCATCAAATATTTTAGAAGCAACATTTCCGAAAAACATAGAAACAGCGACAAAACCCCACATCGCAAAAAGAAGGAAAATAGCGCCTGATGCTGTCCCTTCATCGTATGGATTGATATCAAGAATTCCTTTTATCAATTCTTTTCCTAGCTCTTTAATATCAATAGGACATTCAGAAGGCGAGCGAATTGGTAGTTCGAACTCAGGTGTACATAAATCTATTATTTGTTTGATCGAACCTAAAATTTCTTCGTAATTAAGTATGAACTTAACAATCCCTGTGCTAAATTCATATATATCTTTTAATCCATAAATAACACCTGTCATAAAACCTAGTATAGGACTAAATATAGGCGTCGCTAGATGACCGATTGCCAATGCTGAAATTTTACTAGTAGCACGACCCCAGATATTATCTTGATTTGAAATATCAAATTCAAGTACATTACCATATGCATCATTAACAGAGACATTTACAGAATATTCTGCCAACCTTCCGGGATACTCGTAACTAACTATGAAATGATATGAATCGCTATTTTGAGATAGTAATTTGACACTAGGTATTATTTTTTCTTCCAAATTACCAGTTAATTGATTAGTTTTTTTTATTTTAACTGTTAAACTATCTAAATCTAAGTTTCTATCTTCTATAATAAATTCTCTAGTATGTTCCTTTCTAAAATTAAGAATTTTTTTATCAGAATTTTCAACAGGATGCTCTGTTTCTATAGTTTCGAATAACTCATAAGTAGGTTTCACAGTATCTATAATCAAGATATCATGACCTTCTGACTGCATTAAATATTCTTCATAATCAGAGTACCCGTCACCATCCGTATCGGGATTTTGAGGGTTTGACTGAATTAGGAATTCTTTCAAATCAGATAAACCATCTGCATCTGTATCGTGAAGATATTGACTAGGATATACTTGGATTGCGGTCATTAATTGCCTGGTCTTTTTTGCATTCTCAGGGGTTCGATCATTTGAAAAATCAATCATCGATTTAATCGCCATCCGATTATCAATAATTTTTATTACATATCCATTTTGCTCTAATAAATTTGGAAGTCCATCGAAGTCAGAGTCATTATTGAATAAAATAGGACCTGTTGAACTAGACCACCCAAGCCCATTATTATCCCTATTGATCTCCGAATACCTTTTGTCACCATCTAAAATTACTCTTATGTCTTTGAACCCGCTTCGTGAAATGCCCAAACTTATTACAGCCTCTTCCCCGACTTTTAATTCTGGGACTGTAGTTGATGATTTTTCAACCAATCCATCTATTATCAGAGTTATATCTGCCTCTTCATCCTCATCTGTTACATAATCCCTATTTCCAATATTTTGAACTTTAATATCTAATGAGCAGGAATTTGCGTATTCCTTGACTTCGATTTCTCCAACTAAAGCTAAATCGATTAATTCGAAATTACAACCGATGAATTCTGAATTTATAGATTCTAAAATTATGCCCTCAGCATCCCTTGAAATTATCTGATAGGGGATTAAGCCACAATTATGAGGCCATTTTTCAAATTCTATTTCCAATAATTCTTTCTGACCTATATTTAGATTATTATCTAGTTGAATAAAATATTCAGTTCCTTCCTTAGATTCGTCGGTCCATAGACGTACTTCATAGGTGCCTCCTAACCAATCACTTGTTCCCTGCATTTCTAATCTCAAAGAAAAAGGCTCGCCTGCAATGGGATTCAATGGATATGTGGTGGCTACTTTATTAGGGAAAATTTCTAGATTACCAAGTTCGTCTTCTCCAATATTCGAATATGATAATGAATTATCTCCAATATCTAACCAACTCCCATCCCATAAAGTTTCAAATTTAACGATATTTGAATAGGTATTCTGACTATCATAATCAATAATTAAAGATATTTTCTCTTCATCATAAGCTTCAATAGATGATGGATTAGTCCATTTCATAATACCATCAATATCTATTCCCATACGTATTTTAGATGGAAATGGGTTAATATTTTCAACCGAACACATGATTTCTAAAGTATTAATACTATCACGGAAAAGTGTAGGTTTCTGACAATCAGTTAAGAAATCAGGAGAGATATGAATTATCTCTATCTCGGCAAAATCTAATGTTGATTCAATGAAATTAGAGTTGATATCAATATTACTAGCCCATGTTTTCAATAGATGTTGACTAACTTTGTATTCTCCAGTTAATGACGATATGGTTGTTTCAATATTATGAGATATAGTTTCTCCACTTTCTAACTCTATTAGAGAAATCTCTGATTGGTTCATACCTATTATATTAATTGGCTGAAATAAGGTTTGGAGAGGAACTAAAAGTTTGCAATCAGGATTATTAATTTGAGCATGTATCTGTGAATTAATAATTATTGGATAGCCCAAACTGACACTATTTCCATTAATTACAGATGAAGTGATTTCAAAATCTCCTTGGGGAAAATAAACTCTACTAGAATTCTGCTTTGTTGATGAAAATATTATTTGATCGTTATTATTTATTTCTATTGTTGAATCAATAATTCCGTCATAGCAATAATCTGTCTGTAATTCACTTTGAAATAAACGTGTTTCATTTGCCAATAATTGAACATTGCTTTCCCATGAACCAATAGATTTCCCTAAGGCAAACATTTTGATAGAAATATTGAGATCCGGTGTAGTTCTATTTTCTAGATTAGTAATACTAAAACTAAAATCAATATTTTCATTCCCATTAAGTTGTTGTGGAATTGTTTCTTTATGGATATTTCCAGTTACTGAAACCGGCCAATCAAATACATTAATTGGTTCTAATTCCACACCTTCATCTAGACAATTAGATGTTGTAGATATTTTTGCGGCTAATCTTGTACCGTGACCTACATTAGGAACTGTAAAACTGAAAGAGTAGGTGCTGACATCATTATTACCTAGCTGAATAACGCCCAGTAATATTGAGTAACAATTCATACCGGAATCAAGATTAATCCAAACTTCAGAAGATTTTACTAAACTTCCATGGTTGCTTGAATTAATTATAACTACAACTTCATCATTGGGAAATGTCGCTAGCATCGACGGTCCGTTAAAAGACTGAATATCCCAATAAGCATAAGATATATCGATATCTCCGTAACTTTCTACCACCAATATATCAACAGTTTCACTCCAGATGTGATTAAGGTCATTATCCCTTACATCCTTCAAGGCTATATTTACTTCTATCTCACCAATTCCGATGCTTGTGGGTAACTCAAAAGAAACTTTTTGATTTGAGACGGTTTGAGAACCGATCAGATAATCCTCACCTTCAGCTATAATCAACGAATTATAGACTAGAACAGGTTTTACTGAAATAGGACTTGAATGATTATTGTTGTGCCTTAATACACCATTCAAGAAGCCAAACTGAGAAACCATAATTTCATCTCTTTCAGTGAGAAAATCTCCTGACAGAGAGTTCTGTAATTTTCTTATTTCCAGAAAATGTTCATCCGTATTTAATATCGGTTCAGGTATATTTTCAATGGTAGGATTCCAGTCTGAAATTAAGACGTCTAAACGGTGTTTCCCATAGTTCATATCCAATGGCACATCAAAATTTATCATAAATGATTGAATAGAATTCATATTCGGCGTAATTAATAATTCTATATTATCCAAATAAAATCCGGTGTACGTTTCAGAGAAGAATGATAGATTAAATCGTGTATTCGAGGTCGCTGAAAAATCAATTTGGATACATAATACTGATTTATCAATTTCCTCAAATAAATATACATCATTCTCAATATTGCATATTTCATTATCCCAAACTCCAAAATCTAAACGTATCGTTGAATGCCCCTCACTTTGAGCGGAAATTGCAGTTGTGCAAGTCATTAAGATTAATAGATGGACTAGAAAAATAGATTTCCATTTATTTGAATTAGATTCGGTCATTGTTCCTCCAAAATTTTCTACTAAGTACAATTCCCAATGGTATCATTAACATTATTGAAATTATAATAATGGAATATGACGAAAAGAAGAAATTAGATTTTTCCGTATTGACAATTTTTGAACAAGAGTCATCAGTTAGGTTATGGAAGTATGAGTTTGGACATGATTCAACCTGTATGTCTATTACATATTCATTAGTATTGAAACCATCATTTACATTGAATTCTATAGATATGGACTCTCCAATATTAGGTTGATAAATGGACTTGAGAGTTAATATGTACCTATCATTCAAAGGGTTATCATCGTTATGATTATATTTTTGCATATTGAAGTACTTTCGGATACTGATTTCATCTAAGGTATCCATGTTGACTCCGCTAAGCATGAACTCCGTTCTCCAAAAATTTTCTAAATCTGTTTTATCCCAATTGAATATCAAAGAATAGTTTTGAGGTAGAATGACATCATCAAAATCAATAATTATTCCCTCCCCAAGAATCTGATATTCAATCCACATTACTGATGTCCTTCCATATTTATCTTCCACTGTTACTTCTGCCTCATGTTCTCCTATGCCTTGGAACATCTTAGGGATATCAAAGTAGAACCAATTACTGACATTCATTCCATTGTGACTAGATTGGAGATAAGGAACTAAGTGCTCATTATCCAGAATGACCGAAACAACTCTCCCTTCGCTTTTGTACAAGTTTATTCCTGAAGGGTCTGAAAGACTGCAATCTATACGGATAGGGGAACTAACCAGTACAATTCCATTGCCTATATCCTCACAAAATATAGTTGGATCTGTAGAATCAAAAGTTTTCTGAACAGAATTTCCTGCTGCATCATATGCTTTAATACAAACTATTGGATTCTCAATATTTGCAGAGAAACTATAGGATGTTTCCTCAGAAATTTCTTCTAAATCAAAATTACAATCGCCAATTTTAATAAAATAACCTGTAATTCCTGAAGTTGAATCTTCCGCCTCAAATGTTGCAGTGTAAATATCATTAATCAGTTCTAACTCAGGATTAGTAGTAAACACAGGATCTGTGCTATCAACCATAACTTTGAGTTCATGGAAGCCCTGAAATTCATTGCCATGTTGATCGAGGGCAAGGAAATGCCAAATCCAAATTCCATCTCCAAGATCTTGGTGAATAGTATTTAGATTGTATTCTTCACAATCACTAGAGCAAAACGAAGATATAGGAAAATCTTCTTTTATTTGGTTCGAGTTTGGTAGTTCGTTTTCTGGATAGAAACCATGGTATATCTTATCAATTCCACTTCCAAAACCGTTGCTGATATCTGAAAACTTAGCGTTAATTTGATGACCTTCATTGGCATTTGACCAAACGCCCTGGTAACCGATTGAAATTTCTGATACGGTTGGCTCATTAGTATCAATTACAAAACTTCTTGGATTATTATCTTCGTTACAGTTATTTGCAACATCGCAAGCGATTATAACAAATTCATGGAATCCATCAGCAAAATATGGAAGAGTAATTATTCCATTTGGTTCGCTACATTCATCTATATCTATTTCTAAAATCTGCACCTCATCGACTTCTATAATGCAGCGAGAAAGTCCTGAACCGACGAGGCCATCAAAAGCTAGAGGGGAACCCCAAGAAATTTCTGGATTATTGATATTATATTTTTCACCAGAACCAAATGGATAATTCACCTCAGGTGATTCAGAGTCATAAAATACCTCAATTTCTATAGATTTCTGATTTCTTAATGGCTGACTATTATCACTAGCATATATCTCGAATAGATTTGACCCCTGAGTTAGGTCATTCACATCTTCTATTTGGAAGTTATATTCATTCTCTCCAGTTACATGTCGAACGTCGCCTAATTCTCCTAATCCTGCCTTTTGTATGACATATTCCCAAACGCCAGATTCGTCATCAGATGCAGCATTCCAAGTTAGGATAGGTGGGTTCGAAAAATTATACCAAGAGTAATCAATAGATTCTAAATCAAAATCAGGGCTATTATAATCAAATCTAAATGTACTTGAAGAAGTCCATTCTGCTTCATTTGATAAAATATCTACTGATTTATACCAAAAATTATACTCACCTGAATCACTAGGAATTTTCACACCTAAAAATTCAGAATTTATATTGTCTTCAGGGTATAAAATACTGCCGTGTTCGAAAGATAATGGAGGGTTAGAATTAGTTGGTAGCCATTTATATTCGAGATAATCAAATCCACAATCGTCCTGCCCTCCAATCCCAAAATTTAGATTAACAAGATTTTCATCCCCAGGGTTATACCAACCGATATTTGTGGGTCCATTTGGTGTTCCATCATTCGCCCATAGAGATTCATCATCCCAACTGAAGAATAAATTTCCAGGATTGCTTGGGGGATTTTCTTCCAAAGAATAATTCAGTAAGATCCAATCAATTTCAGCACGCGTTTCATAATCTGCAAAGCCCCAAGTCGAACCAGGATTAGTACTCATTTTGATTAAAAATTTCCCCGTCTCATCTTCAATATATTGACCATATTCATTTGTCTCAGATATATTAAAATTATTAAATAATCTTGTTGATTCATTGATGAAATCCGTTCCAGTATTGGTGTTATAATAACTGGTTTCACCAGCGTTTCCACCTGTGGAACTACTACCGTAAAGTGTCCCTTGAAGACCTCCCGAAGTCTCTCCGTTAACTGTAGAATCGAGTAAATCATATTCATCATTCATCCAATCATAGATGTGAATATAAAAATCGTGGTCTGCACCAGCACCGTGCCATACATCATTTAATTGATATCTTAAACCTAATTCTAAATCTTCATCTGATATACAAGATGGATCAGTAGGTAAGCTAATTTCATATTCTGCGTATGGATTTGTTCCCCCGCTGTAGTCATGTTCTCCGATATGAACAGATGTTCCAGCTTGAAATTGATTATCACAATCTTCGGGATCAACTGAATCACAGACGGATGTTGCAGGACCCAGTTCGCCATAAGTCTCATTACCTTGTTTTTGAGGTGTGGACATCGCATCCCCGCCCAATTGCGCGCTAGCGGATAGAGAAAATAAAATTATCAAAACAAAAGATAATGAGATGGCGTACTTGGCCGTCATAATAACACGGTTAGTAATTTTCTTTTTCTATTTTACTCAATTATAGAATGATTGGGTGTTTGAATATATGAATTAGTAATTGCTAACTCATGGGTCTAAATGCCCATCCCATCCACATCGTCGGCTTTCCTGATTTTGTCGATTTCCCCTTTGTCGAACCAGAATGACCCGCAGTCGCCGCACCCTTCGAGAATTATGGTAGCTGTGAGGCCTTCATAATTGTGCTTTTTTCTCTTAACCCCGTAAGCCACTATGTCAATGAACAGGTTGATTAGTAATTGTTCCCTATCTGTAGCTATGAGCCTGTGAGTGTTAATATCGGGGGGTTCGTAATACACCTTTATTTCAACCATCTTCCCTTCGCAAGTCGGGCAATCGAGATCGCATGGCACCCCTTAGATTACTCTAATTGATACCCAAATTGCGAACCAAAGTTTAGAACTAACCAATCCGCGTCTGAAGCCCATTTATCTAAGCAATCTAACCATGCATTCGAACTCTGATTTCCAAATCTTTGTAGATTACTATCCAAAAATCTCAACATTTTTTCAAATCTCTCTATTGTACCTGGTTCACCAAATTCAGCGATATAATCAGAATTTGGAGAACCGGGTTGAACAATAAATTTAGTATTAAAAATACGAGACAAATTATGACGTCGGACCTTATCATTTGGACCATTTTTTTCAACTGAGTAATGCATGTATGAGAATAGTCCTTTGATGCCGCCATCGGCTCCATTCACATGAGGAGGGATATTTTCTTCCATTAAATTCCCTCATAATTATTGAAGATCTTGATCTATCATACAATCTTGAAAAATTTGCAGCAAGTGTGGATCGTAACTTTTTATGAAAGTATGAAAATGTGGATGTTTCTCATGAATCGGGATTTCTTTCCAACCATTAATTATTTGTAAAACTCCATCCATATGTCTTCCGACCCCCTCAGTAATCTCCTCTCGTCCAGGAATTGCAGGTAATCTTGCTGGATAGTTCCAGCCATCTAACCTACCAGCATCTATTTCATCCTTCATTACTACATGTGCCTCGTTATCTAAATATTTGGAGATATCTGCTCTCAACCGATTAGTCAAGTCTTTGACTATCGAATCAGGTGCGCCAGCCTCAATATTCCTCTTGAGAAAATTATTTGTCCAAAGTATGTTGTAGAAATGATGAATCAAACCAGGATTCTGTGAAAATACATTTGAGGGAGGGACGGGAAGGGAGGAAATATTTTTTTCATTATCTCATCAATTGACAGAGAGTGTTCAGGTTTGAAACAATTAACAAGTTCTATGTGGCCGAAAGAATCCTCTCTTAAATTCACTGTTAGAATCGTGATTAAATCCTCTTCGATAGAACCGCGGTAGGTTGAATATCCGGAACTATCCAGCTTCGAACTATTTTTTTCACGCAATTTTTCATACACTTCACCTACGTCCAATTGACTAATTTTTGAAATAGAAAGCAGTGTAGAATCATCCAAACCGAAGATCTCAAGCTTTTGATTCAAGATATCTAAATCACTAGACACACCGGACGGTAAGTGTAGAGACTTATGAATATAATTCGGTTTAAGCCTCGGTGGCGGGATAGTCGAACCTGCTCCCGAATACCATGAAGATGATTTCTGAATTTAGCAGATTAGGTGAAGAGATCTATCGCCTATCAGTGGGCCATTTCAGAGGCTACCCTCTGATACCAATACGAAACAGAGGTTCATTCTTCCTCGGAGTTCCCGATATTAGAATATATCATGGATGTAACGTGAGCAATCAGCGCGAGAAGAAGGTAGGCTACGGTGATTGGGATTCCAAAAATCAGGATTACTACCCCAGATATCGGTTCCTCGATTACACTTGAAATTAGGACGACCATTGCCACTATGTAAACAAATAGCAGTAGGCCTTGTATCACTAAACTATCTCTCATATTTTCATTATATTAGATTTTGCTTTACAGGGTAGCGAATACTGAAACTATAGCGCCCCCCATTGCTTATTTGGAATAACTAATGGGTTATGATGTCAATCCCAATGGTTCAGATTTGAGCATAGTTACCGTTACACTGCAATACAGCGTATTCGCTACCCTTACGCTCGGGTATAGTCGTATGGGTCCCACTCAGTATTTTTTGTCGGCACTAATTTCAAAACAGCAGACTCCCCGTGGTTATCTCAATGGAAGACGAGGAGAACTGGTGGTTACTCGATCATCTATCCGAAGAGAGTGAATTGTCTGAAGAACAAAATCCACCTAATGAACTCCTCCCCGAGAGCATCGGAAGAGAAAAAACAGATTCTATTATTGAAGAAACTAGTTCCGTAATCGAAGAGACATACACTCAACAAGAATATCCCGCACAATCTGAAGAAAATGGATTTCTTGGTTTCTCTTGGCTAACAAGAGGTGAGGCTGTCACATTCATAGTGATTTTTATCCTAGCCTTTTCTTTTGTTGTGGGAGGGATTTTACTAATGCCATCTGCTCCTACTTACGAAAAAAATGATGCGGTTGTCCTAGCATCATATGCTGGTTACGACATATATGAAGCGGATAATTGTCATGGAGATGATTACGGGTGTGATTATTGGACTGAAATTGAGTGCTGGGCAGATATCGATTTGTATCACGTTGTCGATTCCGTCAATTATACAACACAATTGAATGGATGGGAAGTATATAATGAGAATTACTATCGAGATGCTGAATTAGATTGTATCAGTTTCGTTGAAAACGAGACTCTATCTCCTGGTGTCGAAATTCAGATTTTCTACAATGTGGAGAATCCTGAAAAGGCGTATCAGTTTCCTCCTATCCACACTGGAGAAATACTTTTCATTACTGGAATACTATGTTTTGTATCACTACCATTGGTTTTTCTATACATAAGGTTCAATTCTTCGTAAACGACGTCCCCTCGACTGGCTTGGTGAAGTCGTTGGAAGGGCTTTCAGTGTGCCTACCCTTCCGAATATCCATGGATGCATAGGATTCTTTCTATGCTGATAGGTGAGTTATCTATTCCTTCTGTTTCGATTATTTCTTTTTTTATGCTGCTTACTAGATTCTTGTTGTGATTGAGTGTTTTTTCTTTGATTCTTTTTCTTTGATTCTTTTATCCTTCCAGGTTTCTGATCGGGTTTAGGTACCGCTTTAGAGAAATGGTAAGGATGTTCTTTGAATTGAGGAATTTGTTTACCAATTAAACGTTGAATACCCACTAAATAACCACTTTCACTCTCATCACAGAAAGCATATGCGACCCCACTTTTTCCCGCCCGCCCAGTTCTTCCAATTCTGTGAACATAACTTTCAGGCTCATTAGGCAAATCATAATTAAAAACATGAGTAACACCTTCAATATCTATCCCACGACTAGCAATATCTGTTGCCACAAGTAATGGGATATCTCCATTTCTGAATGCTGCAAGAGCTCTTGTTCGCGCGCCTTGACTTTTATTTCCATGAATTGCAGCAGACTCTATTCCTGATCTATCAAGTTTTTTTACTAAACGATTTGCTCCATGCTTAGTTCGAGTAAAAATTATTCCACGCTTTATTTGATTCTTATTTATAATATCTATGATTAAATTAATTTTATATTGTTTTTCAACAAACATAACAGACTGTTCTATACGTTCTACTGTTATTTCTTCAGGACTCAAATCAATCATTACAGCATCGTTCAGAAATGAATTCGCTAAATCAGCAATTGACGTTGGCATTGTTGCACTAAAAAGTAAATTTTGTCGTTTTTTCGGTAGTAGTTTAATGACTTTTTTAATGTCTCTGATGAATCCCATGTCTAACATTCTATCCGCTTCATCTAGAACAAAAAATTCTATACATTCTAGGTCAATAAATCCTTGTTCTATCAGATCTAAAAGTCTTCCAGGCGTAGCAACTAAGATATCGATTCCTCTTCTCAGAGATTTAACTTGAGGTTTCTGACTGACTCCGCCAAAAATTACTTGATGATAGATGGATAAATGTTCACTATAAGCTGCAAAGCGTTCATTAATTTGTGCTGCTAATTCACGAGTAGGTGTGAGTACGAGTGTTCTAATTTTACGCCTACCTTTTATTTCCTTTCTTGCCAATATTTGTAACACAGGCAATGCGAAAGCCGCGGTTTTCCCTGTCCCAGTTTGAGCTACTCCTAGTACGTCATGACCTTTTAGTAACAATGGAATTGCTTGTACTTGCACAGGAGTGGGGGCTGTATATCCTTCCTTTTTTACCGACTGAAGTAATTGCTTAGATAACCCTAAAGATTCGAAATTTGACATTATTAATCCCCAACTAACAAAATCAATATTTCACATAACGAGAGTGTTAGTACATGCTTCGCCCAGCATGTTAGTCTTTAACCAAGAGGTAAATCATGTAGGAAGTTACATGTTGAGCAATGGGTACCCTGTGATTCATGTTGAATCAATGGTTATTCAGAGGGTCTTCTCAGTGGATAGCCTTTCCTTCGTGTTGATTCGAAGGGTTAGCAGAGGTTGATGGATTGCAATACAACGGTTACATTGTGACGTATGCGTAATCTTGGGTTCTCCCTAGAGATCCATGATGGCCTTTGTCATCTAGGGGCCGCTCTTGAGACCCTCTATGATGCTGGTGGAATTCACGTTATCCTACGACTCATGAATGTCCACGCTAGTGAATAGCTGTTGCAACAGCCCTAACTCGGCCAATTTTGTTATTATTCACAGATAGTCTTCAGAGATGTTATGCAGACCATAATTCTTGATTAGAGGGGGACTTAGTTTTCATTCAAAGATTTTAGTTGAGATATATGCTATCATTAGTATCATGAGAAAGAATATGAATGGTGGGAAAAATCCATAGAAGACTCTAGGGATGAAAATGAATCCAATAATGAATACACCGGAAAAGAATCCTACTCCTCTCAAGGATAGCAGGCGATCCCATTTAACATCCTTCAGTGGAGTGTCTTGATTCTTGGAAAATACAATGGCCATGTATAGGAAAAATACGGTAGCCAAAATAATTCCAAGAAGGCCAAACAAGGCTCCTTCGCTCTCAAATCCAGTGTTTCCTGAATTTACCATTTCATCTTCCATTCTGTTAACAATAATTCCCAAAATCACCGTAATTAACGCTCCGAAGAACATTCCTTTTACCAGCATATTTTGGTTAGTTTGGTCACTCATCTCTTCCACTCCATACAGTTAGTTTGATTCTCTTCCCCATTCCATCCCGAATCCTCAAGATGTCTCCTGAGGATTCTAATTTGGATAATACTCGACTTGTTTTCGATGCGGACCAATTCAGTTGTCTAGTGATTTTCGATTGCCACAATTCTCCATCGTGCTCCTCCAAAATTCGGAGTAATTCAGTTTCATCTTCTGTATGCAATTTAGATTGCCGATAGGATTTTGTTTCCACTTCGGATTTCGCGTTAACTTCCTGATTTTTCTCTTCTTCTCTTGAGGATACCATTATCCACATTATTCCCATTCCAATGGTAATTGAAAGACTGATCAAAAATGTAGCATAAACGACGTATGCAATGGTATCAATTTGAGTGTCAATCTGTACCAAAAATGGTACCAAAAGCAAGAGCAACAGCATTAATCCAGCCAATCCAGTAATGGTTGACATCACCGAATTTGGCATAGCAGGATTGCCCTGTATACTCATATTCTCGACTTTGTCAGGAGGCATCGGCTTATAAATTGAGAATTAACTCACTCAACGCTCGCCATTATTATCTCTGTCTTTGTCATCCATCATTCTCTTTAGGATACCTTTCTTCTTGCCCTTGTGATGTCCCTTCTCACGCATATCATCGTGGTCGTCACAATCTCCATCTTCCAGACAGGATTGCCAATCGGAGATTCTTTCATTGACTTTCTCAATCACCTTGGTGATTTTCTCGCTGCTAACCTCGCATCCTGTGTTTTCTTCACAGAATTCTAGAATCGTGAGAGTTGTATTTAGCCTCTCGAGATGTAATGCAATCATCTCGATTCGAGCAGTCTCATTCTCTTCTAGATTATCATCATCGCGATCATCATCGTGGTGACCTCCGTGTCTGTGCGTGTGCATTCCGAATGCTGGAAGTGTACGGTTTTCGTGGATATTTGTTATGTGGTTTAGTCTCTCAGTTGTTCGGTTCAACATGCTTTCCAAAATGTCACTGTCAGCACTACAGTTGACGTCATCCATACAGAATTGAATTAATAGAGTCATGTTCTGGAGGTAAGAGATTCTCTTTTCGGCATGATTTTCGAAAGCTTGGATTCTCTTTTCATGCCTATCTTCCATACTGTTGCTGAAGAATGATTTCACTCTACCAAGGAATCCCTTCCTTTCACCATCTTCTGAGAATGGAAGGGTGGTAGTTTCTGAAGTCATGTCGTCAACTACAGACAGTTCCACATTCTCTTCTTCCAGGGAAGGTACTGCAAATTCACCGATCGATACTGCGGCGGTACCTCCTAACATGAGTACAAACATACTCAATGCGATTGCGGTTATTTTGGTGGTCTTTCGTGTGTTGGATTCTGGCTTCATGTTGTTAACCTCAACACTGTATACTCTGCAAAACCTATTCTATATGATTCGAAAATGCTCAAAAAAACATAAAAATTTGTGAAAAACAATGCAAAGGGTTTCTGCTAGAGCCCATTGCAATATCTAACTGAACTTATCGGCTATCTATCCGCCTTTCAATGCCTAGCCAATGAAAGGGCGGACTGCAAACCCATTAATACAGTAATTGCTAACTCATGGGTCCGAGCAAAAACCCATTAATTTACTCATAAAACGCTTAATCCGTACTTAGATTCATAATACTCTACGTTAGCAGATAATATATGCGTATCATAGCACCAATGATGATTTTGATAATGATGACCTCAACTTTAGCTGGTTGTACTGGCGGAGATCCTGATGGTGGAGGTAATGATGAAATTGATATGGATATACTCAATCAGTTGATTGATGATAACCTTCAAGATTTCATAAATAATACTACAATTACAGTTGAAAATCATTATCACAATAATACTACAATTGTCAATAATGATTATTCACAAACTAATTTTTCGGGTTCATCTTCTCCCACCTATTCTGGAAATTCTTCTATGTCAGGAGTCCAATTAATAGATTTAAGATTCTCTTTAAATGACCTAATGAATATTGATGAAATTGATTTTAGAAACAATACTTTTGAACATAATTATACGTATTATGATTATCTAACAAATGAAAATAGGCAAGATACTTTTTCAATGTCTTGCGATAATTTTTATTTAGTAGGCAGTGGAAATTCTTCATCTGGAGAGGTCCCATATTGGGTAGATAATTCAGGTTATTATACTGCATGGGATACAATATACAACAATACCATTAGAGATTTACTGGGAGACATAGCTAATGATGACTGGTTAAGAGAGATTTGTGATGAAAATTATTTTGATGGACAAGATTATTATAATAATCTAATATTGTATGAAATAGCTGTCCCTGAAGGAATGGCATTCACATGTACTCATACCACAAGTGGTTATCCTATGTTAGAAGAGTATTATTGGAATGAAGCCACGTCTTTATGGGATGACTACAATTCTCGTTATTCGGAGGGGCCAATTATGTACCCAGATGGTGACTACCACTACAACGGAGATCCTTTTACCGTGGGGATGAGTTATTTGTCAACCCCTTGGAGTTGTAGTGAAGGATTTGCTGGTGGTTCTGAAGATACTCAAATCTCGATTGATGTTGATGGGGTTGTGGCGAATTATGAATACAGACTCCAATTGTATTATCAATTTGTACCTATAAATTTTATATCGGACAATAGTGATTAGGATTTGCCACCCCTTTGATAACCCATTGACTCGTATATGAACGCATGGGTACCCTCTAACTCGTATATGGATGCAAGGGTACCCCATACGATTAGCAATAGGAATCTTACGAATTAGGATTCAAATCAGTTTACACTTGTGATTTTGAAAAACCAATCTAATATGATTCCAGCATGAAACACATATCGCACCACGGGTCGCCATTGCGAACCCATTTCCGCATAGTTTTGAGAGACTCTTCAAACTCATAACTGCATTTCTTGCATTTTATGTTCATTTTCGTGTGATTATCGTGGTATTCCTTCGCCTGCAACTCGCAGTTGTTATCCTCACATAGAGACTTGACGAACTCCAAGTCATGCTTTGCAGTCTTCCCTCCAGGGCAATCGGGGCACCACAGTCGGCCGAGTTTGGAATTGTTCTTCACTTGTGTTGCGGTCCTAGTGAAAATCTTGTGCTCCTTGGCCTTGCACTTGAACTCGACAACTGAATCTCCTGCTTTGTCCAATTTCTTAGTCAGGCAAGTCCCGCCGTTGTTCTTCGCGAAGTCGTGCATCTGTTCAATCGTGATTCTTTCCTTCTTGTTGCACTTAGGACAGATGTGTGGCTGACCTCTTTTGTGGGCTTGTTGTGCTTTTTTGTACGAAAGAGGGAAGGGGGGATGAGCCTCATCTGGGCATTCCCATTGATACTCTGTCTCACGGTCAATATATTCATCAACGGGAATGTCTGAGTGACATTTGTATCCTGAGAAGTTTGTCGCCATCTTGTCAAGGGGTTCCTTCCCTTTACCTATTCGCGCTTCAAAATCCTGCTTTGCCCTCTTCTTGTTCCTCTCGCCAATGGCGGCGTGTGAACAATGCAAGCACCAAGTTGGCCTACTCCGCAGCGCACTGAGACTAACGTGCCAATCGTGATCATGGATTGGGCAGTAGAAGATAACGGGATCAGAAGTGGTTAGAATCAATTCCGACCTGCACTCGCCTCCATGTTCCTCAGCATACTTCCTAGCCTCGCTTAAAAATTCGTCTTGAACTATGGATACGTAATTGCTATTATCCACGGTACCGACTATCACATGACCGAGCCCATTCCTTCGTATCTCGGCAGTCACATGCGCCTCTATCTCATCGGTTTTCACCTCGTGCCCGATTCTGATTAGAGCAATTCCCTTCTCCCTGCAGAGCGCGTCCTTCAGCCTGTCCTTCCTCTGTAGTTCTTCGAACTCATTCTCATCTTGCCATGCCTCGACCCTTTGTTCGTGCTGACCACCGTCGTACTCGAAGGCGATGGATAGTTCCTCGTTGTACCCGTCCAGTTCCAGACAATTGCGATTCCCCCTATCATTTCTCAACCAGTCCAAATTACGTCGAAGGTCAAACCTCTCATTCGTCAACTGTTGGAATACGAACCTAGTGTACTCTTGCCTCTTATACCTCGGTTCGCATTCTTTGCAGAAACTCTCATTTGCCCTGATATAATCAAGTTTCTGAGAGAATTCATGGCCTGATTTGCATCTCCAGGTGTGCCAGTGCTTGGTGTCTTCGAACTCATCATCCACCAATTCGCCGTAACCCTTCTTTTGCAGCCAGGCCTCTACTAACTGTTTATTCCATCTTACTTTTCGAGCCATCCCTAATGCCTCACATCATGTCCCTGCGATTTTGCATGTCCTCAGCCTCAGCCTCTGCAATCTCTTCGCTGTAGGTCTCTAGATAGTTCTGCATGTTCTCGGCCTCAGCCCCCGCCTCGAATATCTTGTGAGGAGTTGGACCATCAGGCTCGGAAGAGTTTGCATCAGACCCCTTCCTCTCTGGCTTCTCCTCTTTCTCAGGAGGAGGTCCGAACTCACTGACCACCCACTTGGTGAAGGTCTCCTCGTCTGTGGAGTTGCGTATTGCGTTTATGGAGACTGACCTGACTCCGTGGTTCAACCAATCGCCATCCTTGTTTAGGACGAATTGCAAGAAGCCCGGGTCATTCCTAGCTACCTCGATTAGGGGCCTACCAAGGTACTTCTTAGACCAATTCATCAGTACGCGACCGTCTTTCCAAATGTACTTGCCATCCGGAGTGACATTATCTCCCTTCAGCATGGCGGCGAGCTCCAAATCGCTCATCTCATCGAATCCGAACTCTTCCCTCATACTATCGCTCACGGCAATCATTGCATGCACGTCTGCCGAAGCGTT
>Ga0255761_10002047_pt1 | contig 18685 bp, 17 predicted proteins | sample 071ome_29_FD_179961 | JGI IMG/M metagenome (GOLD analysis project Ga0255761, IMG submission 179961) | Coastal salt marsh microbial communities from the Groves Creek Marsh, Skidaway Island, Georgia - 071407BT metaG (version 2) | ecosystem: Environmental > Aquatic > Marine > Intertidal zone >... | reverse complement strand
GGTCCGATACTGAAACAGTTTTAACATTAGATGGTAGCACAAAGAACGTAATTGTTGCAAATGACTTAACAGCAGGCAATGTTATTATTAGCGATGACTTAACTGTAGGTAATAATTTTACAGCAGTATCGTTAACAGGAACAATTACTACTGCCGCACAACCTAATATTACATCGGTTGGCACACTAACTAATTTAAATGTTGGTAACAACGTTACAGCAGGCAACACTATTACTGCTTTAAGATTAAGCGGCGAAATTCAAGACGGTACACAAACAAATATTACTGAAGTTGGCACACTAACGTCGTTGGCTGTAACAGGTACAGCAACAATTGGAACAGTAAGTGCTACTAGCGTCAGCGGAACAATTACTACTGCCGCACAGCCTAATATTAACCAACTTGGTGTATTATCAAGTTTACAAGTTTCAGGTTCGGCAACATTTAACAACGGAATAAATGTTGCGAGTGGTGTAATTAGCGGTACAATAGGCACTGGCGCACAAACAAGTATTACACAAGTTGGCACTTTAACCGGACTTACTGTTGGTGGTACTGCAACTATTACAACACTATCACTGAGTAATGATTTATCAATTACTGATGGTGGAACGGGCGCAAGCACAGCCGCTGATGCGAGAACAAACTTAGGTGCCGTTGGCATCGCAGGCGATACAATGACTGGTTTATTGACACTGTCTGGTGTGCCTACAGCAACTAATCATGCCGCAACAAAAGGTTATACTGATAGTGCTATTAGTTCTGCACTTACAAACTATGCAACAAAGAGTTATGCGGATAGTACAGCAAAATGGCAAGGTGCTAATAAGTGGGTAAGCACCAGCGAGCCAACATCAAGCGATGGACAGGACGGAGATATTTGGTTCGTTAGAGAGGCATAATGGCTGATAACATATACGTTAAAGTAGCCGGACAACAAAAACAAGTAACTGCTGTTAAAACTAATGTCAGCGGCACTTGGAAAAATGTTGAGGCTGCCTATACGAAAGTTAATGGCAGTTGGAAAAAAATATTCCCAGGAACTGTTACAATCGCACTTAGTGGTAGATCGTCTAATCAAGACTATAAAGCATATATAAAATCATATCGGTATTGGTATCATCCACTCGGTTGGACTGTAACTTATCCATATAACATTCCTATGGAAAATGGTATACATTATCAAAATGTATCTACTACTAGAACAATACTAGGATATAGTCGATCTTGGTACGGGAATCTCGCTCGTGGCAGTTGGGGTTACTATGTGCCGAATTACCAAACAGTGGTAACTAGTTATCAATTTAATTCTAGTAATTTTACAGGCTACTCTAGGCCAACCAATGACGGTGATCCTAGTCCTTTAATGTTCCTACCTGAAGGTAGATATACACCTACTATAACCTCACTAGTTGATGGAGTAACATCTAACATATCAGTTTTTGGAGTTAGGACAAGAGATTATCAGCACGACACTAGTTTACCAGTGGTAAAATCAGGCACGCAAACTATTCGTGTTTCTTTAACAGGAACGCATGCTTTTAATTTGAGACCTGATATCCCTTCTGTAGAAGTATGGGGGGCAACAACAGCCAAACCTAAAAGTAGCCTAGTAGCAGGAACAACATCATTACACAGTAACCGTAGAGGCGGATTGACTAGTAGTGGATATATTAGACCAAGCAATGCATACGAAGGCAACGCTACTCCTCCTAGTAGGAATTACAGCAGTGGTCCTTGGAGAAAGTTGACTAATCACTACGATGCAAACGTAGGATTAGGAGCCATAGGTAGTGCGTTGCAAACAGGTTTTCAAACAGCAACAATTAATATTCCACAAGGTCAAGCAATGTATTTTGCAGTATCGCACAGTGAAAATATATACGGAAAACAATTAGTATATGATATAACAGGAGCAACAATAGAGTTCACAAACGCATAAGTGTGTTTGTAACAAGTATAAATATATAAAATAATTCGGAGTAAATGACAAAATGGCTTATACTATTAACAAAACAAGTGGTGCAATCTTAACCACTATTGCAGATGGTACAATTGATACCACTTCTGACCTAACACTGATAGGTAAAAACTATGCAGGTTATGGTGAATTACAAAACGAAAACTATGTAAAGTTGTTAGAAAACTTTGCAAATACAACACAACCGGGTAGTCCAATCGTTGGTCAACTTTGGTTCGATACCACTAACAGTAATTTAAAAGTTTATGTTAGTGCGGTAGCAGGATTTAAAAGACTAGCCGCTATTACTAGTTCTACCAGCACACCAAGTAACAACTTTACTGGTGACTTATGGTGGGACAGCGACGACAAGCAGTTAAAAGCATACGATGGGTCATCATTTATTCTTGTTGGACCTCCTGCAACAGCAGGTTCAGGCACTTCAGGTGCTATTGTTGAAACTGTTACAGATACTCCTGGTGGTACAAGCCATGTCATCATTAGTAACTATGTAAGTAATACTAGAGTTAGCATTATTAGTAAGGATAGCACATTTACTCCAGCAAGTTCTATCCCAGGATTTTCAACAATCCTACCAGGTGTTAACTTAGCAAGTACAGGTGCTATTGCAGGTATCCAGTTCACTGGTACAGCAAGCAATGCCGCATTACTAGACAGTTTAGACAGCACACAATTTTTACGTAGTGATACCAACGACACAACCTCAGGTACACTAGGTGTATTAAATGATACAGGTGTAGTTGTTGGTGTTGACAGTGACTGCAAAGTTAGTGTAAGTGGTGCTGACGTATCGATTCAAAACCAAACATCCGACGGTGACATTTATATTAAAGTTAACGACGGTGGTGTTACAACAACAGCATTAACTATTGATGGTGCAACTTCAACATGTTTAATTGCAAGTGACCCAACTGCGGCACTAGGTGTTGCAACAAAGAGTTATGTAGACAATTTAGTGTTAACAGGTAACGCACTTGCTAGAGATGGTTCGAATACCATCTCGGGTAACATTTTACCAGACGGTAATGGCACACGTAACTTAGGTGCTTCATTAACAAAGTTTGCAACAGTTTATGCAAACACATTTAGCGGAACATCAACACAAGCACAATACGCTGACGTGGCCGAACGTTTCCATGCTGATGACGTATACACTCCTGGTACAGTAGTTGCACTAGGTGGTGCTAACGAAATTACTAAAGTAGTTGAAGATGCATCAGAAGATGTATTTGGTGTTGTTAGTGATCAACCAGCACACTTAATGAATGCTGGTGCAGGTACAGACGAGACACACCCAGGTATTGCTCTACAAGGTAGAGTACCTGTGCAAGTAGTAGGCAAGATAAATAAAGGGGACAGATTAATTTCTGCAGGAAATGGCCTAGCAAGAGCAGGCTCCCGTTCGGAGATCACTCCTTTTAACGTAATCGGAAGAGCTTTAACTACTAAAGCAGATGATGGCGTAGGTGTTGTAGAGGCAGTGGTACAATTAAACTCATAAGGAAGTAGAATGGCATATCAAACCGGAGATACGATCCTAGACGACGAGTACAATGTGTTTGTTACTGGTTTAGCAAACGGTGCGGCTACTGATAGCGCAAACTTAAACAACGTCTGGGGTACCGGACAGGCTGACAGAGGTTATGGTCAGTCTACTATATTAAGTGCTGTTACAGCAGGAGATACAGTTACAGCAACACAATGGGCAACATTGCTTGCTCGTATTACCAGTGCCGCAAATCATCAAGGGTCTAGTATTACTGCTATGGCTAGTCCTAGTGCAACAGATATTATTGAGATCATTGGTGCTATTAGTGCGAATATAACAACTATTCACACCAATAGATTAAACAAAGCAGGCAACGGTTCAACAACAAGTACTAATATTGATTCAACTGGTTCTTGGTCAACTACTGCAGAACAGGTTATAACATTAACTTGGGCAGATCCAGATGAAGCAAGATACTTTTTTAATGCAGGTGGATATATTGTAATCAATCCATCAGTCACTGGTTATACCGACGACGCAAAAGCACGTAGTTGGGACGCATTAACACAAATGGCAGGTGACATCATAATGGATGCACAAGGATCTAGTGTTAGCGGAGAAACAAATAGTATTACAGTTACTGAAGCACATACAGCAAGTTCTGCTTCGGTAAGCACAACTATTGGATATTACGATTTAACAACAAGCAACCAATTAATTTATGAAAAAGTTTTAACAACCAGCGGTAGTCCGTATATTGCTGGGGCGGCAAACAATATTAAAGTTTATGCAAAATCAAACGGAGCACAGGGAAGTTACAGCGACAATGGGACAGTAGTAACATTAACGATACAGTATAACGATGCTAGTACAGACGATAGTTACGATAAAACAGATTATAATGTTTTAGATATCATGGACGGGACTGTTAGAAATCAAATTTCTGAAGTACCACCAAGTACTAGTTATCTTACTCAAACTTGGTCCAGTCCATCTGTAGCATTAGATAGTAGTACACACACCTAAAATAAAATTTTAGGTAAATATATTTTAAAGAGACGGAGTAATTAAAAATGGCATACCAAACCGGTGATACTATTTTAGATGATGAGTACAATACCTTTGCTACAGGCAGTATTGGAGGCTCGGCGACTGACAGTGCCAATGTAAACAACATTTGGGGAACTGGAAGTGGCGACAGAGGATACGGACAAACTACTACAGTTAGTTCAGTATCTGCAGGTTCTAATGTTACAGCCACACAATGGTCTACATTATTGTCTAGAATAACAACAATTGGAGCTCATCAGGGAACATCATTAACAGCAATGACTAGCCCAAGTGCTGGTGACGAAGTTGCAATTATCGGCGCAATCAGCGGCAACATAACCTCGTTGCATACAAATAGATTAAACAAATCACGTAACGGCACAAACGAAGGAACGTTTAACAGTGATTCTACAGGTAATTGGACTGCAAGTGCTATCCAGGAAGCAACTGTAACATTTGATTCAGCAGACGAAGCACGTTATTATTTTAACGCAGGCGGTTATTTACAAATTGATCCAGCATTGGTTAGTTATACCGATGATGCAAAAGCAAGATCCTGGGACGCATTAACACAAATGTGCGGTTCTATTCGTTTCAATGCTCAAGGTACTACAGTATCAGGTAACACAACATCGGCTACTGTTACTGAAGCACATACATCAACAAACACTACCTTAGCAACAACTATTGGTTACTATGATATGACAACATCATATCAAACAATTTTTGTTCAGACATTAACAACAAGTGGTAGCCCATATATCTCAGGTGGTGCTAACAATGTTAAGATTGAAGCAAAGTCGAACGGTACACAAGGTTCAAACAGTGATGCAGGTACTATCATTACATTTAAGATTAGTTTCCTAGATGCTTCAAGTGACCAAACATACGATAAAGCAGAATATAACCCACTTGACATTATGGACGGAACTGTTAGAAATAGTATTTCTAGAATACCACCAAGCTCACTATACTTGACCGCTACTTGGGGCACAACAGCGGCGGCTCAAGCATCAGCAACACATACATAATATAGTTTTACTAACGAACGCAAACATGGCACTAGAAATAGTGCCATTTTTGTATTGACTATTCAAACACACTCCTGTAAAATAACAATATGGAAAAAGTCGATCAATTAGAACAATACGCACAAGCTCGTTTTGAACACGCAGTAGCCAAACGAAATTTAAAAGAACGTATAGAAGCAGAACTGCATATTACGCACAACGGTGGCATGTTTCGTGCCGACCAAAACTTAATAGCATTTTTAAATTCTTGGGAAGACTCAAGTTTATACATGATAGACATGTATGACAATCCCATACAAGTAGATAGAAAAACACTACTAACAGAAGCCAAACGTGCTAATCAATATGCAATAAACAGTTACTATACTGAATATGAACAACTTAAAACTACAAGACGAGCCAAACAAGTCTAAAGGTGTAGTAATGTTCGCACGTAATTCTAAACTGGATTACATGCGTATAGCACAACATAATTGTAAACTAATCAAACAACATTTACAGTTACCAGTTGCTGTCATTACAGACACAAGGACACGTGATGAGTCAGACACTTCGATGTTTGACTATGTCATAATGGATGACACTGAATATAATAACACAAGAGTGTTTTATCTCAAATCGGAAAAACTGGCTACTCCTTGGCTCAACGGCAGTAGAAGTGATGCATACACACTAACACCTTTCGAACGAACGTTGTTGTTAGATGCAGATTATCTGATAATGTCAGACAGATACAAGACATTGTTTGACATAGATCAGGACCTTAGTTGTCACTATGATGTGTTAGATGTTACAGGACAAAATTTATACAAAACAGACGAGCGTCTAAGTCCTTATACAATACCAATGGTATGGGCTACAGCAGTTGTGTTTAACAAGTCAGAGTTCGCTGATAACGTATTCGCATTAATGAAGTTAGTAAAAGAACATTGGCAATATTATAGTGCATTGTATCAGTTCAATCGTAAAATGTTTAGAAACGATTTTGCACTCAGTATAGCATTACACATATTGGGAGGTTACGGTACTGAAGCATTCAGAATACCATGGCGATTGCCAACACTTACTTCTAGAGCTCGTATAATAGACTACGACGAGCGTGGTATCAAGTATGTTTATGAAAAGCAAGAACGTGACTATGTAGGCAGAGTACAACAAGACATACACATTATGGATAAAAAGTCACTAGTGGATTTTATATGACAGCAGGATATGTAACAATAGCACAAAACAACAGCACTACTGACTATTTAGAGTTAGCATACTTGCAGGCTCTTAGTATCAAATTAACACAAAAGAAGTACACAAATTATACAGTATTAGTTGATAGCAAAACTCGACAAGCAATGAAGGACAAATACTTAGAAGTATTTGATAATGTTATTGACTTGATACAGGACGACAGTATCGACGACGAATGGAAACTGGCCAACGAATGGCAAGTGGGTAGACTTACACCGTACAGAGAAACTGTAAAAATAGAATCCGACATATTAGTAACCACTAACATAGATCACTGGTGGCCACTTATGCAGGAACGTGAAGTGTGTATTTGTACAAACATACGTGACTGGGAAGGTAACATTAATAACACAATGGCATATCGTAAATTGTTTGTGGAAAACAATTTGCTTAATACATATAATGGTTTCAGTTATTTTCGATTTGGAAAAACAAGCCAAAAGTTTTGGCAACAATTACGTTATGTTTATCAACACTGGCACATCTTTAGGGATAGAGTATTGAAGAATTGTAGAGAAGATAGAGTCAGTACAGATGTAGCATACGCAGTAGCGGCAAGATTAGTCGGCGAAGAACATTGTTATTTGCCTTATGCTACTCCTAGTTTTGTACATATGAAAGGTGCTGTGAATAATTGGCACTCGAACGTAAACTGGCAGGATCATGTATTAGCACAGTTTGGTAATGACGGTGTGTTAAGTTTGAATACTCAAAAACAAATGTATCCTGTACATTATTTTATAAAGGACGAAAAATTTGTCAAACGAGCAATCCGAAGCCTGGAGCGAATTTACCAAAGCCGTACGTGAGTTCGTTCCACCGGAACCTATTGTAGAAACTTACAGAATATATTATAATAGTGAAGGTGAAATAACTAGGCAAGTTCATAACGAGCAAGGAGATCCTACTGGACCTTGCTTGGAACTAACTTGGAAAGAATACGAAGCAGTGATGCACAAGTTACATGATAGTTTAATTAAAGATGGCGTGGTAGTAGATAAACCGCGACAAGTAAAAAACAAGTTATTACAACCTAGCAGTGAAGGTTATGCCGTTATGCGTAACAACTTGGCATTTCCTGATGATAACAATCCGGAGTATTGGGACCATGGATATAGTTGATGTAGCAGATTTAGATGTCATATTTTTAACGTATGACGAGCCTAAGAAGGAAGAGTTTTGGATTAAAATACAAAACATAGCACCTTGGGCTAAACGTGTGGACGGAGTTAAAGGCTCAGACAATGCACACAAAGCCGCAGGCGAAGCAAGTGATACAGATAGGTTTGTACTAATAGACGGTGACAACTTACCTGATCCAGACTTTTTTAACGTGCAGTTAGAATTAGACGATAAGAATAAAGATTGCGTGTTTAGATGGCGAGCCCGTAACGAAATAAATGGACTTATGTATGGCAACGGTGGTATAAGTTGTTGGACTAAAGACTTTGTTGCCAACATGCGCACACATGAAAACAGTGACGGCAGTGACGACACAGCAGTAGAGTTTTGTTTTGATGAACGTTACTGGGCAATGCATAATTGTTATAGCACTACCTATCCTAATCAAACTGCTTTCCAAGCATGGCGAGCAGGATTTAGAGAAGGTGTTAAGATGTGTTTGGATAGAGGTGCAAAGCCAAGTTTAAATGACTTCGAAAAGAAAGTAGCAAGTCGCAACTTTGACAACTTGCTTATATGGCAAAACGTTGGCAGAGACGTAGACAACGGTGCGTGGGCAATATATGGCGCACGTCTCGGCACATACTTAACAATGTTACAAGACTGGGACTTTACCAAAGTACAAGACTTTGATGAGTTAGATAAGTTATGGCAAGAACACAAAGACGTAGACCCAGATGCAGAAAGTAATAGCATAGGTGTTAACTTAAACAAACGTCTAAGCCTACCAATGGTAGATATGACAGCAGATCAAAGTTACTTCTTTAAACATATAATGACTGCTAAACACTTTAACATTAAGCCTATGACCAGAGAAATAGACATCATAAGGGTAATTGAAGGCTGGTAATGGAACTCAGCGAACTCACAGAAGAACGTATTAGACTATTAGTATCCAAACAAAAAGATTGGTTTTGTGATACTAATGTTGGCAAACTAATGGACATTAGTTGCGGAAATCAAACGTATATCTGGGGTTACGATCACTTTAGTTTACTGTGGGCAGTACACGGAACGAAGTCTAGAGTAGCGTGGGTCAATCATAAAAACAACGAAAGTGCAGAAGAAGTAGATAAGTTAGCATCTATAATGACCACCGAAAGCGGATTACATAGTGTTGCGTGGGCAGTCTCTGGCACAGACGGAATAGAACTAGCGTTTTATATTAAGGACAAGTATTGGAAGAAACACAATCCCAACAGGCAAGAATTTATATCTTTTACACCTGGGTACAGTGGTACAAGTTTTTTAGCACAAATACTTCGAGGAGAGTTTGAAGTACCTTTCGCACATGTTGTAGACACTGGAGTATGGCCTACGCTAGATGCAAGACAGCATTACGAATCTCTTGCTTTACAAAAAGTAGAAGACTTATTAAAAACTAATCGTAACATTGGGTCAGTGTGTATGGAATCCATGCCATGGTCTGAAAAGTTTCGTCCATGGAGCGACTCTTGGTGGAAGTCTATTAGACAGTTATGCGACGAATACGAATGTTTAATGATCGTAGATGATGTAATGGGAGGCTACGGTAAAACAGGAGCAAAGTTTACACATCATAACCATAATGTGTTACCAGACTTAGTTGTAAGTGCAAAAAGTCTAACAGGAGGTTACGCTCCACTTAGTTCTGTATGCGTATCTAAAGAAGTTACAGAGTCTGTATTAAAAAAGTTTGAATTCAGTCACACATGGTCGCCTAACATGGCAGGCATTGGTGCCGCATTGTGGATACATAAGTTGTGGCCTGATGCAACCGCATTTAAAAATGTATCTATACAATTTGATAGTTTGATAACAGATAGGTTAAACCAAGGACATATTAAACAAGGTTGGCAACAGGGTATCATTTGTAGCATGGAACTAACGAGGCCACTAGAACCAATAGATTTAGTTCAAGCAGGTATCATACCTAGCGGACATGGAAGTTATTACGACAGTAATCACTTAACAATATGCGCACCTGTTGGTTGTATAGACAGTCAAAAATACTGGGACGATTTAAATGAAAGGTTAGACAATGCGCTCGGCAACTCATGAAGAAATGGACAATCTACGCAAGTGGATTATAAGACTTACAACAAACTATAGTGAACTAAAAGGCCACAGAATTTGTCCTTATGCGCACTTGGCTAAGATGCGAGCATTTAAAGTTGACATAGACAACTTAGAGTTACCCACAGAGAAATGTGATGTGCTAGTACTGATTTGTAAAGATGAAACAACGCACGAGCAATTAGTTAGTAAGTGTAAAGAATTAAACGAAGAATATCCCGACTTAATATTTTTACCTGATAGTACTAAAGAAACTTTTATAAGTGGTGTACAAACTAACAACGGAAAGTATCCATTAATGTTATGTCAGGATAAAAAGAAACTAATAGATGCTAGGCGCAACTTAGCAAAAACAGACTACTATAGTTTTTGGTCGCCAGAATACTATGAGGAGATAGTTGGTGACAGTCTGGACTGAATGGGATCCACTTGAAGAAGTTATCGTAGGCGACTGTAAGCCTACATATCCAGGTGTATCTGAACTAGATAAAATCCTTACAGAAACAAAAGAGGATTTAGATAACCTAGCCAACTACTTAACTCGGTTAGGAATTAGAGTACACAGACCAACAATAGGTGAACTACAACCTAATCAAGTATATCCTATCGTACCGAGAGATCAATACTTAGTATATGCAGATTGTATATATCAAACGTACACAAGTTTACGTGATAGATACTGGGACGGCTTGTGCTACTATGATATTTTTAGACAGTTGTTTAATGAGGGGTATAACTGGATAAGCCAACCGCCCCCAGTGCTAGAACCAGTAACTTACAGTATAGTAAGTCCTTATCATCACGAATACAAAAACAAGTTACTGTGGCATACTGCTACAATGTTTAAGGCAGGCGATAGTTTAATAGTAAATGATTACGGTCCGGGTAATCAAAATGGTTATGACTGGATGGAAAAGAACTGTAGAGAAAAATTAATTAAAAACGTAGATACTAAACAAGAACGTTGGGGCCACATAGATCAAGGTTTTTATATGACAGATGATGACACAGTATTCTGTGTTAGTATTGATTGGGTACCGCAATGTTTACGTAGTAAAAAAATTATAGAACTAAACAATAGAACATTTAACTATCAAGATAGTAGTGTAAACCTTGGAACTAAGATGGACTTGTATACTTGGCTAGAACAATGGCAAGGACTAGCACAGGACACAGCATTTGAAAGTAATGTTTTAGTCGTAGACAGTACGAACATTGTAAGTAGTATAGAGCTTCCCGAAGTAGAAGCACACGGTATAACAGTACATCATGTTCCTATTAGACATGGTTTATTCTGGGAAGCTGGTATACATTGTTTAACACTTGATGTAAGACGTCAAGGGTCAAAGAGACAGGTAGTATGACAAAAGGCGATCAAAGCGAATTTATGACAGCGGCAGAAGACATGAAGGACACGCTTGGTCCTAGTCTTTGCTATGCTAAATGGAAACAAGTAAGTTTGCATTTGCCTACGGGACTCAACAACAGTTGTTATCATCCTCCCCTACACAAAATACCATTAGACGCTATAAAAAAGAATCCCGGCGCACTACACAATACCGAACACAAAAAGCAACAACGCAAGTTAATGGTAGAGGGCAAACGTCCTGAAGAATGTAGTTATTGTTGGGCAATAGAAGATGCAGGTAACTTAAGTGATAGACACTATCGTAGTGGTGAGCCCTGGGCACAAATGGATCCTACTAATATAGATTGGCAACAAGATGTTATACCTAGTTACGTAGAAGTAAACTTTAACCATGCTTGTAACTTAAGATGTAGTTATTGTTCACCACAGTTTAGTTCAAGTTGGGCAAAAGAAACACAGGACAAAGGTGCATTTCCCACAATGCCACCGCACAATGCACCTGATCACTTTACAGGAGAAAGACGTCCTATACCTAATAGAGACCACAATCCCTACGTTGATGCATTCTGGGAGTGGTGGCCCGAACTATATCCTAAACTTGAACATTTTAGAATGACAGGTGGCGAACCCCTAATGGATCGCAATACATATCGTGTGTTTGAATATGTATTGACTTTGCCTAAACCTGATTTACATTTAAATGTTACCAGTAACTTCAGTGTTGAGCAACACTTGTTTACAAAATATATAGACTACGTTAAAAAAATGTGTTCGGGTAATTACTTAGAACACTTCATGCAATATGTAAGTGTAGACAGCATGGGCACACAAGCAGAGTACATTCGTGATGGTTTAAAAATGCATCGCTTGCATGGATACGTACAGCACTATTTAGATACAGTTAAATATAAGAACAGTCTCACTTTTATTATTACAATGAATAATTTAAGTGTAATTCGATTACAAAAATTACTAGACTGGATCTTATTTTTACGACGTCAATACAACAAAGAATACAACAAGATTTGGTTTGATACACCTTTGCTTAGACAACCTGCTTGGCAAAGTTTACAAATACTGCCAGAAAGTTACGCACAGAAGTTGGACGAAGTTGCAGACTGGATGGAAGAGAACATAGAGTACAGCACAGGTTTTAAAGATTTTGAAGTACAACGTATGCGTAGGACTATTGCCTGGATGCGTGAAGGCCAGCAGTTGGATGCAGAATACATTAAGCAACAAAAGAGAAACTTCTTTTTGTTTTTTAATGAACATGATAAACGTAGAGGCACAAACTTTTTAGAAACTTTCCCGGAGATGGAATCCTGGTGGTTAGAATGTAGATATCATGCACAACAGTGATTTAGAATTTAAACAGAAAGTATTAGACACTAAGAGTGCCAGTTTTTGTGGCGCCAAGTGGTATAACGCAACTATATGGTTGGGCTCAGGCATGAGTACTAGTTGCCATCACCCACCAGCACACTTAGTGGACATAGAAGAAGCAAAGCGCAACCCTAAAGCAATACACAACACGCCACAAAAGAAACTGGACAGAAAACAGATGCAGGCAGGTGAAAGACCGCCAGGCTGTGAGTACTGTTGGAAGATTGAAGATATCAAGCGTGACAATATATCGGATCGTGTCTATAAAAGTAAGATATACACAATAAAGGACTTAGACGATGCATTTAACGGAGATGGAGAAGCAGATACAGACTTACGTACTTTGGAGATCAGTTTCGATAGGACTTGTCAATTTGCTTGCAGTTATTGTAACCCTGCTTTTAGTAGTACATGGGTTAAGGACATTAAATCAAACGGAAGTTATAGTGGGCTCGTTTCTGATGGGCGTAATCATTTTACCCATGCTCATGACAGTGCGCAACTGTATAAGTACGGTGAGACAAATCCGTATGCAGAAGCGTTCTTCAAATGGTGGGAATCAGACCTCCACAAAACTCTAGACGAACTACGTATTACAGGTGGTGAGCCACTTATGAGTGGTTACACTTGGAAACTGATAGACTGGTTCAAGGCAAACAAAGGCAAATCAAAAACAAGACTTGCTATTAATACAAACCTAGGTGACGAAGAAAAAGTCTCACAGTTGATAGAAGCATTTAGAGACACTGATGTAGAACTTGACTTATACACCAGTTTAGAAGCCTGGGGCGAACGTGCCGCATACATTAGAGATGGCATGGACTGGACTACATGGTACGGTACATTTGTCAGACTCATAAGTGGTATTAAAGGTAGTGATAGAGTAGGCAGAGTCAAATGGAAACATCCTGTACGCAAACTGCATGTCATGGCAACTATCAATGCACTGTGCGTAGTTGAAGGGCTACCAGACTTTTTACAACATATGAATTACTTGAAGTCAGAGTATGGCAGAGACACACTAAGTTTTACGTTAAATATATTACGCTTTCCAAGTTTTCAATCACCACTTGTATTACCTAAAGAACTTAGACAAAAGTCAGTAGATGCCATACGTCGTGCAAAAGACAGTTGTCCAGAGTTTGACGAAATGGAACGTAATCACATAGACAGACTTATTGACTACTTGGATGTAGTGGACAAGCCACACTCAGAAACATTTGACATGCCTCGACTACACAACGATTTCAAACAATTTTTTACACAATATGATACACGCAGAGGAAAGAATTTAGTAGAAACTTTCCCTGAACTAGCGGACTGGTACAATGGACTCTAAAAAATTTTATAACAAAGGATATGACTATATGAGTCGTAAGCCTTACTTTGTTGAGTTAGATGACTTAACAGATAATCAAAAAGAACTACTAATGGAAAGTAAGACATTTTGTATGTTGCCTTGGATGCACATGCATGCCTTTCCAGATGGTCGTGCATATCCTTGTTGTCTAAGTGATTACTGGCATCCTGTCGGTGACCTACGCAAAAACACAATGGAAGAAGTCTGGAACCAAGACGCTTACAAAACAATGCGTACGAACATGTTGGCAGGCAAAGAGTGTAAGGAATGTACTAAGTGTTACGAACAAGAACAACACGGTGCATTTAGTATGCGTAATGACAGCAATCGTAACTATGGACATCACATTGCAGAAGCAGAAAAAACAAACACAGATGGATCAGTAGATGACTTTAAAATACGTTACTGGGACGTAAGGTTTAGTAACTTATGTAACTTTAGTTGTCGCAGTTGTGGTCCTATCTTTAGTAGTAACTGGTTCAATGACCATGTACAACTATACGGTAAAAAACCTGATGTATTAGGCAGAGACATGGCTCGTGTAGAATACACTGCTGGTGATGAAGATGCCATGCTAGAACAAATGGAACAACACATTCCATACTTAGAGCAGGTATACTTTGCAGGTGGTGAGCCACTTATTATGAAAGAACACTATTACCTATTAGAAAAACTAATAGAGTATGGTAAAACAGATGTTCGCATACAGTACAACACCAACTTCAGTGAAATGCGTTACAAAGACAAACACGTTTATGATTACTGGAAAGAATTTAAAAACGTAAGTGTTGGTGCTAGTTTAGATGCCATGGGTCCACAAGCAGAACTTATGCGTAAAGGAACAAAGTGGGAACAAACAGTTGAGAATAGATTCCAAATGATGGCAAAAGTACCACACGTAGACTTTTATGTTAGTTCAACAATCAGTGCTATGAACGTGTTACACGTTTTAGACTTCCACAAAGAGTGGACTAAGATGGGATTAATTACAGCAAAAGACTGGAACATTAATATATGTCAGTCACCTGAATGGTATAGACCAGACATCTTCCCACAGTGGTTTAAAGATGAAGTCATAACACCCGCATACGAAAAACATATCGCTTGGTTAGAACCCAAAGACAAACTACGTCGTGCTACAAACGGATACAAGAGTGTGTTAAGTTTAATTAATGCACAGGATAACTACAAACAGTGGCCTGAGTTTGAAGAACAAATTGCTAAATTAGATGGCATACGTAACGAAAACTTTTGGACCACATTCCCTGAGTACAAGGACCTAAATGTCACTGCCTAATACTATTTGTGGTTTGCCTTGGATCAGTATAGAAACATCGCCTGTTGGCACTGCTCGTCCTTGCTGTCTTGCTGATGATGAAATAACAAAACCAGACGGCACAAAATACAAATTAACAGAACACACTCTGGAAGAAATATATGCCAGTGAGTACATGCAAGACTTAAGGAAACAATTTAGACGTGGTGAGAAACCAGAAACTTGTAAGCGTTGTTGGGCAGAAGAAGATGCTGGCAGAGACAGTAAACGTATTAACAGTGAAGTACGATTAAAAGACTTATACACACAAATAGATTGGTCGAACGACACACCTGACCAGTTATGGTTTATAGATTTAAAACTAGGAAACATCTGTAATTTAAAGTGTCGTATATGTGGCTCCTGGTCATCTAGCAAGTGGGCACAAGAAGAAATAGATTACTGTACAGACAGAGGTGAAGATAAAAAGAATCACTTAGCATTAACAATGCTTAAAGAAGGGCAGTGGCCTCGTAAGTCACAAGACTTTTGGCAGAACTTGGAAACACTACTGCCTAACATCAAGTACTTTGAGTTTACAGGCGGAGAGCCATTCTTAATAAGAGAACACTTCGACCTACTTAAGACTGCTATCAAGACAGGCGACAGTAAACATATTGATATACACTACAATACAAATGCTACAACCTGGGACGAAGAGTTTGTAGACATATGGCGTGAGTTCGGTAGAGTAGATATCGCATTCAGTATAGATAATGTAGGTCGTCGTTTCGAGTACGAACGTTACGGTGCTAAATGGGATCGAGCAGAAGAGATTATTAAACGTGTACATGAAGTGCAACGAGAAGTCACTAACATAACTACACAACTCTGCTTTACAATTAATATACAAAATGTTTATTATATAAATGAACTGTTAGACTGGGCAGACGAACAAGGCTTTGGAAATGTTTACTTTAACATGTTACATGATCCTGCAGAAATGTGTATTAAAAACATGACGCCAGACGCACAAGCACTAGTAAAAGTAAAACTACAAGCACATACTTGGAAGCCAGAGTATAAGGCAGAAGTAGACAATGTCATACGTTTTATTGAAAACGGGTCAGGTGATAAGTTACCTATGTTCGATGAACGAATGTGGTTAGCAGATAAGTGGCGCAAAGAAAAGTTCCAAGACACGCATCCTGAGATAGCAAGAGCAATGGGTTATGAGATCTAACATCGACCAAAAAGACTACAACGAACATCGTGGAGATAGTTGGCCCGCTTGGGAAGACTTTCTTAAAGGCAGTAATACAGGCATTGCAGAAGTAGACGTAGAGATTAATAACTTTGTAAAAAAGTTTGCAGGACAAGGTAAGTACTTTCCTATTAAAACAGAAACAGCATGTCAAAGTAAATGGACATGGAGTACTATTTGGTTAAACGAAGCAAAAACATCTAGTTGCCACAGAGTACACTTATGGGACTTGCCCAAAGACTTTGATAGTTTCCATAATGTACCTGAAAAACTAAGAGACCGACGTGCTATGTTAGAAGGTAAATGGCCCGGCTATGGTTGCGAATACTGTAGAGATATTGAACAGGCAGGTGGATGGTCTGACAGACAACACAACTTGGAAATACCAGGGCTAACACCTCCTGAATTAGAAACAAACCCTACTGCTATAGAAGTTACTCCACGTATCGTTGAGATATTTGCTTACAATACGTGTAACCTTAGTTGCACTTACTGTAACAGTACATTGAGCAGTCAAATTGAACAAGAGAACAAACGCTTTGGCGAATTTAGACAAGGTGGCGTTACTCTAAGAGACACGTTTGCAACTAAACGTGATGTTACAGAATATTATGAAAAGTTTTTAGTGTGGTTAGATAAAAATATAACTGAACTAAGACGTTTACATTTACTAGGCGGCGAAACATTTATACAGCACGATTTGATTACTAGAGTATTAGAAATTATTGAACGTAACCCTAATCCAGAATTACAGTTTTGTATTTTTAGCAATTTAAATGCTCCTGAAAAGTATTGGGACTTATACACAAAACGCATACAAGACTTACAAAACCGTGGACATATAAAACGTTTTGATCTTACAGCAAGTATCGACTGTTGGGGTCCTGAACAAGAATATGCACGTTATGGTTTGAACTTAGACATATTTGAAGAACGTATGCGATGGGCAAGTGAACAAGGAGATTGGCTACACTTAAATTGCAATCAAACTGTCACCTGTTTAACAATGCGCACCATGCCTGAACTAATAGAACGTATTGCCAAGTATGGTAAAAACAAACACATTGGACATTACTTTCAGTTTTATACAGGAACAGAAATGTATCAACATCCGCAGACATACGCATATAGTCATTGGGTTGATACGTTTAAAGAAATATACAAAACAATGCCAAAAGACACAGTTCATCAACGTGAAGCAATACCACGTATGCAAGGACTAGAAGCACAGTTAAAAATTGTAAAAGAACACAACCACAGTGACATTGAAAAGTTACACATATACTTAGATGAACTTGATAGACGTAGAGGAACAGACTGGAGAAGTTTGTTCCCATACCTAATTGTGTAAATACAGATATGCGAGTGTTTCCACTAAAGTACATAAGTCAACCAAGTCCAAGTTTCTGCATGGAACCTTGGACACACACTTACCTTAGTCCGCAAACAGAACGACGTATGTGTTGTGCATCTAGAGAACCTGCGCAAAACTTTGAACAGTATATAGACACAAAGTCAGGTACTGGTACATACTCGCCGGAGTCACTTGACCAATGGTGGAATGGTCCGCACATGCGTAGTGTGCGTAAACGAATGATGCATGGTGAGACACTACCAGAGTGCGAAGTGTGTAATAACAAACTACTAAACACAGACGTATATCGTGATTACTTTTGGAATTTGTTTAAACACAAGTTTAGTCAAGTAGGATTTATGACAGAGTATGATGGTTGGACATCAATGAAACCTATTAGTTTTGATTATAGGTTTAGTAATTTATGTAACTTTAAATGTCGTACTTGTGGAGATATGTTAAGTTCTAGTTGGGAAACAGAACAAAAACAACATGAACAAGTAGACTGGTCTGATCCTAAAAACAATTGGATGAAGCCAGAGATACGCAAACAAATATCAAAGTATCAAGACGAACAAATAGAACGTGAGTTTGCACAAGCAGTAGACGAAAGCAGAGTAGAAGAAATATACTGGGTAGGTGGCGAACCTTTGATGTACGAGCAACA
>Ga0255761_10002036_pt1 | contig 18723 bp, 18 predicted proteins | sample 071ome_29_FD_179961 | JGI IMG/M metagenome (GOLD analysis project Ga0255761, IMG submission 179961) | Coastal salt marsh microbial communities from the Groves Creek Marsh, Skidaway Island, Georgia - 071407BT metaG (version 2) | ecosystem: Environmental > Aquatic > Marine > Intertidal zone >... | reverse complement strand
GATATGTAAGCTAAGCCATCAAGCATATCTATCTTGTTAAACTTTGTTCTTGGAGAATTAGGGTCAAGTCCAGTTACTGGAAGCTTATTATAATTAGGCCAAAGCTCATCTCTTTTTGCTTGTGGAACATTGTACCAGCTGACTTGAATATGATTGTCCATATATACCTCAGTAAAAGAAAGCTTTAAGTAGTCAAAGTTTTCTTTTAGCATAATTTGATGAAGTTTTTTATATAAATCTGGAATGTATTTTTGGAAACCATTTCTACATATACCTTCATCTGGATTTGAGATTGTCATGTCATCCTCAAAAAATAAATAAAAGTCTGCATCACTCTCATCAAAATGTTCTGCAGCAAACTGTCTGCCTCCGCATATGCCTGTATTTTTTTCTCTAGGCAAATATTCAAAGCCATATATTTCACACAATCTTTTGTTCCCTTCTATTGCTTCAGAAGATGTTGAATTATCAATGATAAACTTTTTTACTGGATGTGTTAAAAAGCCTTCATGTTTTTCTAAAGATTTAATTGTAAACTCTAGTTGCTCTGGATAATTGAAAGTTAAAAAATATAAATGTGTTTTAATTTTTGAAATATTACTAACAATTGGTTCAAATTTTTGAGCATTTGTTTTGACTTCAGCTAAGTCAGCTTCATTTTTTTCTAGAGCTTGAATAAATTTTACAACTAAACCATTTCCATCTAATTCATATCTTTTGAAATTTTCAGGATGAAGATTAGCCATGATACTAAAGATACTCTCTTCTGTACCCATTAAACCTTCTGATAGAGACCTACCTAATAATTCATAGTATAAACTATTAGTTTGAGATAAAAAATCTTTATGGGAGCCAAATAAACCTCCTCTGCAAACATATTCAACTTTTTTGCCTGCATATTTATTCATTTCTTTAAATTTAAATCCATGAATTTCATCACAAGCTTCATAAGGATATGATAAAAATAAAAAAGGATCTATCTTATCTCTTATTCCCTCTAGAATTTTAGGTTCATAAAAATAGTTTTCATAACAAGTTTGAGTAATTCCTGCATCAAGCCATACAAAATAATCAGTATCAAATGGGTTCCATATTTTAGAATCATGAACAAAAAACATTTTGCTCATTACTATAGGATTATACCATTTATTGGATGCTTGTGGACTATTTGGTAGCCAGCCTCCCTCTCCAGTTAAATTAAGCCATTCAGGATTAGTTCTGATAGCTTCAGCCTTTTCGGCAAAAGGCGCGAACATACTATTTTTAATATCTTCCAATTCATAAATTTTAACGAAAGTATTCTTTTTAGATCTTCGCTCCCAGACAAAAGACTCTAAGGATTTAGGAATCCACAAGACCATATTGCAAGGAATTTTTAAAAACTTATCAAAATGTTCTTCGTAAACTGAAAAGTCTCTGCCTTCTCTAGCAATATTCCAAAGACCACTTACGATAGTTAAGTTTTCAACTTTACTAGTCGGCAGTTGATTGTCTTGCACTTCCAATTGTGCTTCTTTTGAGGTTTCTATTGGCTTTGGTTCGGTAGCGACTTCAACAACTTGTTTAAGAACAGCATTTTTAATTTTGCTTAAATCCCACAAAGCTAAGGTTTTGGCATACCCCGCTTCATGGTCATCTACAAAAACATCCTCTTTGTGAAACTCTTCAGCTAAAGGGAAATTAAATGGACTAGACATTAAATTAACTGGATAAAATCCACCAAAATTAACTCCTTGATTTTCTCTTAAAATTTCACCTTGTTGGCATTGAGTCCAATTGTCGCCAGTTTTTTTGGCCCATGTAGTACTTAGCAAATATTTACATTTTGATTTTAAAATATTTTCAACCATTTGAAGGGCCACTTCTATTGGTTGATGACCTAATACATCTCTAACTATTAATAAATCTGCTGCTGGTATTTCATCACAAGATAAATCCAAACACCTAAAGTCTCCAGTTGGGTACTTAGCTTGATTATCTTTTATGCAATTCTCAACTATATCACATCCGACATATTGATTTATTTGAGGCCAAATTCCATTTACCCAGTTTAAATCTCCACAGGGAAAATCTGTAACTGATTGAATGTTGTACTTTTTAATGACATCAATTATGAAAGGAGTTAATGTTTTAGTTTTTTCTAAAGTGCTACCTGGGCCACTTTTGGATTCAAGTGAACCAAAACCATTTGTGTTATATAATGCAGTAAAAATTTGTTTAGATATTTCAGTCATTACTTAGTATATTAGATTTTTGCAATAATTTAAAAGATTCTTTTACTATATTTTCTGTTGTAAAATGTTTTTTATAAAAATCATAGCCATTGTCAGCTATTTTTTTAAGCAGTTTCTTGTTATCGATAATTTCTTTATACTTTTCTATAACATCAATAGCTAATTGTTTAGGGTCAACAGGAACTGGAGTTCTTTGTCTTCGCATTGTTGATTCCCATTCTACTGGAAAATAAACTTCATCAGGAATATCAACAATTAATTTTGAGGTAAATCTAGGTCTTATAAAAGGCACTCCTGCTCGCCAATATTCTATATCTCTATTACACATATCTCTAATTCCAGAAAGAGAGAAACACACACCTGCCTCAACCAGCATTTTACAATAAGCATTTCTATTAGTTTTTGCAAAACGTACGTCAACTTCTGGAATACCTAATTCTTGCAACTGCTCAGCACAAGCTCTTATTCTTGGAATATTGATTCCTCTAAAAAATAAATTTTTATTTTTAGGTTTATAGCTATTTTCTATGTATCCACCCTCTCTATTCCATGGCCTAAAAAACCAAGGTTTAATTATTTTTTTAAACACTGGTCCATCTTCAGCAACAATAGCTTCATCAAAATGTCCAGAATAAATTTGAACCATATTATCTGTAGGTAAGTCACAATATTTTCCACACAACATCCTCAAGTCAAAAAAAGTTGTGAAGAGTAAAGCTTTTTCTGTTTTTGGATTAGCGATCAATAAATTATTTGCATTTAAGGCTGTCTTGTGTCCGAAAAGATCATGAAGTGGCCATCCAGAAGGATTTTTTGAGATTGGATTTACTTTTGGAACTGCCGACATTTCATAACCATTTTCTTCAAGCATGGCTATCATCTTTCTGTTGAAATCCCAAAACCACTCCAATTGATTATTGCAAGTTCCACCTATATATTGCAATTTCATATCATTTTTTAGTGGCACAGAACCAAGCGACTGATGCAAATTCTTCTTCCATATAAAATTCTAAATCATTATCAAAGAAGGCGGTACTAATTTGATTAAAAGTTAACTCAAGCCAATTCCATATTTTATCTTTTATATAATAATTAAAATACTCATCTGTTTTGGCATAGTCATGACCCATAATAATGTCGCCAGACTTTAGAAAAGGGGTTAGTAAATTAATTTCACATTGCTTACAACCTCCGTCACAAACTACCAATACTCTACCTGAACTTTTAATAAAATTTACAGCTAGTGAATCTTGTTTTAACTCTCTATAGGAATTAGTAAAAATATTTTCTTTTGAAAAAATTATTTTTTCTCCTAAGTTTATATAGCGATCAAGATTTTTTGTATCAGAAATTGGGTCATATGTCAGTATTTGACAATCGTTTTGCCCTAACTCATTCAAAGCATCTCTCATGGTTAAAGTAGTTCCGCCTTGAGCTGTTCCAATTTCTAAGACTCTGTCGAATTTTTTTCTTTTAAATAATTCTAGAAATACATCATAAACTCCTTCAGTTTGCATTGTGCAAACTGTGTTGCCTAATTTTGATTTATATGAATACCAGCCCTTCATAATGAGCTTTCTACTCTTTCTGCCCAGCTATTTGATTTACTGTGGGCCCACATTACCCAACGAGCAGGTTTTCTGTCTTGGTTTTCATTAAAAATATTTTCAAAACTAAGCCAATCTCCAGGCTTTGCAAACTCTTCTTTAATTCTGTGTTCGTCCCAATCATTTCTGTAAATCGCATTTCCATCAGCATCATCAAATGCGACTACCATTGATGTATAATCATTGCCTTTAAACTCTGACTTAGGTACATTAATGCAATGATAGAAAGATTGTACCCATGGATTATCTTTACTAACTGGAGGGTTATGTGGGGCCTTGTGGTCTAAAGTATATTGTTGTATCCTATGGTTTGTAAAGTCTAAACCTGCAAAATTCTCATAATCTTGCACTGTTCTTTTATTACCTAAATCATAACCAGTTAAATCGAATCCATTATCTTCAACTCTTAAAAGTTGTCTAATTTTAGATCTAGCTTTATTTTGACCTGCATTAAAATCTTTACCAAATTTATGAAAGTCATCCCAGACCAGCATTCCATCTCTTTCTTCTCTCATTGTGGCATGCCAGATAACTGGTTTTGGTAAATGATAGATGTCATAACCATGTGTAAAACTTCTGATGGTCATGTGCAATTCTTCTCCAGCAAATATTATATCTGGATCATGTCTAATTGTCTTTCCCCATTCATTTGTTGTAAAAAGAAAATGGCCAGATACATATCTTCCAGGAATAGATTCTTTAGTGTCAGGATAATGACCTGGCCTAACAAAACAAGTTCCATGTGGATAAAAACAAACAACATGAGTTTGCCATGTCTCTTGTACCCTGTCTGCTGGATCATTAAATGGATTGTAGTAGGGTAAGTATCCACCAATGATAACCTTGTCAGATTTTTTGAGCAATTTATTATGTAATCGAATTAAATAATCATCCCAATTTTTATCAAATCTATGATGAGAATCTAATTGAAGTAAGTAATCTTCGTCAGTAAGAAGTTGATCATTAATCAAACCTCTTGCATAAGGTAGACCTTGAGCTTCTTGATAGGGTAAATCAATAATTTTAAATCGACTATCAGATCTATATTTATCAATATTATCAAAACCGTCTTCTTCTTTAAATTGTCTACAAATTCCAAATTTTATTCTTTTCGGATATTTAGCATTTGATAAAGCACTCTCGATAGTGGGTATGAGTTCTGGCTCTCTATATGCTGGTAGATGAACTAATATAGATTTCATATACGAGGAATGTCGCTTTCAATAATATCAACCCAACCTTTAGATTCGCTATGAGGCCACACTAACCAAGAGCCAGGAACTAAACTTGTATTGAACTCTCTCCACATTCTCACCCACTCATCGTTTGGATCATCATGCAACAATTTGTTGATTTCATTTTTGTCTGCATCCAGTCTAACTAACTCTTTTCCATGTTCATCTTTAAAAGCCACTGCCCATATATTATAATCATTTTCTTTAAATGCTGGTTTGTGAATATCAATACAGTATTTAAATTTAGAAACAAAATTAGATTTATAATCTTTTGCGGATTTATATTTTACTGGAGGCGGTTTTCTGTCGTATGTATCTTGTTGCACTTTACGATCTTTAAAACTTATGCCAGCATATTTTTCATATTCTGCTAAACTTCTCTCTTTTCCTAGTCCAAATTTTTTAAAATTTCTACGTCTTACTCCATCCACTCCTAGTAATTGCTTAAATTTTAAAAAGCTTTTATTGTTTAATTCTGCCCATTTTGGCACATCATCCCAATGTCGAGCAGTATTTGGTCTGGAATAATAATGCCAAGCCCAAGGTCTATGTAGATGAAATAAGTCGTACCCGTGAGTAAATGCTCTAACAGCCAATGAGCTTTCTTCTCCATGAAAATATAAGTCAGGATCATATGGAACATTTTCGACAAAGTCACCGTAGCTAAAAATAAAATGACCTGATAAAAACCTAGCTTTTTCTGGCGATTTATTTTTCCAGTTTTCTATAGACTCTGGAAATATAAAAATAGGACCTTCTGGCATAAACCTATCAATATATGTTCTCCAGACATCAGTAACTTTTGATTCTTTTTTAGTTTTTGGCTGATAAGAAGGTAGATAGGAAGATAAAATTGGTTTCTTGTGGCCTTGTTTGACTAATGATCTTAATGTTTTTTTTAGTTTATCATCCCAATGTTCAACGAATCTATGATGAGAATCTAATTGAAAATAAAATTCTTCGCCATCATATAACTTTTGTATATTGTGCCTTGCTCTACAAACCCCTAAAGAATCTGTCCATAAAGTTTCTATGATCTTAAAACGTTTATCTTTTTTATACTTAGTTAATCTATCATATTTATCTTCAGGGTTATATTCCCTAGAAATCCCAAAAACTAAATTTTGTGGGGATTTAGCTTTGCTAATTAAATCTTTTAAAGTGGGAAGAAGCTCTGGGTCTCTGTAACTCGCTATTGAAATAAAAATTTTATTTTTCTTCATTGAATAATTTTTTAACTACTGTTTCTAAGTATTGTTTTATATTAAAATCAGATTCAATTAGTTCTAATAATTTTTGATCTCCTTGTATTTTCTCTGGGCAATCTATTTTTGCTTTTTTAAAATCTTTTAATAGGTCTTCATCGAATGAAATCCATGCACCTTTCTTTTCAATGAATCCCCATAGATACATCATATCTATAATTTCTTTTTCTTTCCAAATGGAATTACCATCAGTTCTACCATAGCGAATTGGATATCTAACTTGAGCTCCAGTTTTTTCATTAACACTTTTTCTGAATCTAATTTTACAGTAATGACCAATAGGATTACCTTTATCTTCTAGCTTTGTTGCTGAAGGATTTTGCCACATGATGTCATTGTTATACCTTTCTTCAAATTCTAGGATAAAATTAGCATAATGTTTAATTGCATTACCTCCAGCTTGTTTTACTTTTGGACCTCCTCTTGCTGCATATGGATTAGAAGCCACCTCTACTCTAACTTGAGAAGTTAACAGCATCATGTGCCCCATTTTTGTAATAGGTAAAACCATCTTTTTTAGGAACACTGAAGTAACTAATGCTCCGCCAGCCACCTGTTCACTTTCTGCAAAAGGCTTATCTACATCATTCATTCGACAAAGAGCATCGACACTATCGATAATGAACATATATTTTTTACCCTCTTCATTATTAAAAACTAGATCCCTAATAAACTCAAAAACTTTTTCAAAAATATTACAATCTAGAACAAAAAACTTTTCTGGATCTTGATCAACCCCTGTTCTTTTTAACATCTCTTTGCTTAGTCTACCCTCTGACTTGACTATAACAACCATTCCATTTTTACCAAAGTGTGATTGAAAATTTTTAGCAACTGCCAATGCACAGCTAGTTTTCCCGCCTTCATTAACTCCCGTAAAGCGATGAGCTCCTGATGGGAATCCTCCACCTAGGGCTAAATCTAAATTTAGACTACCACTAGAAATTTTGTAATCTTCTTCTTCAAAATTATTGAAGTGATATTTTTGGTTGTCCTTGTCTTGTAGGAACTTATTGATTTGATCTAATGTTTTGCTCATGATAAAAACTCTCTTAGATTTTTAGGTTTTTTAGAAACAATAAAATCATCGCCGCTTTTACTGTCGTTAAGTTTTGTTTGTTTTTGTTGTTCTGGTATTATATAATGATATTCATTGTACTTTTTTTCAAGTATTTTTTTTGCGAAATCAGCTGTTAGTATTCTTAATGAATCCATCTCGAAATTAAAATTAACTTTATTCCAAAAATGTAAATTTGGATATAATTTTAATAAATCTTTAAATACTTTATATTCTCTCTGCCAAAACTCCTTTGGTAAGTTTTTTTTGGGATCAATATTTAGTATTCTTTTAATTATTTTTTGTTTATTATGCCTAGCCACACAACATAATAACATATATTAAATAAAATGTCAATATCAATCTTGATTTAAAGGAATACGATAATTCACAGTGGAATTACTTGAGGATTTTCCACAAGCATGCCAAACATCAGATATTCTACCTCCGTCGCTATCGTAATTTGCATCTTTGCAGCTCGCAAAACTAGGATGACCCGCTGAAAATGAAGGACTTGCACTGTCACCTAGATCACATTCTTCAAAGCACATATTTTTGTACAAATCAATATTGTATTGTTCTGTTTCGTTGGCATCAAGTTCTATATGTATTTGATTTAAACAGTTTTGTAGAGCTTGTGTACAAGCGCTAGCACTTTCATCGCAAATCAAACTAAAGTAACCGTCTCCATCTTTTGTTACAAAATTGTCTCCACAGGGTAAATCAATCATTCCACAATTTGCTCCTCCGCGTCCATACATTGGTATTAATAAATAATCGTCGTCAACACTACCTCCACCTCTTGGTCCCCATTCTTCACAGGCGCCTTGGGGGTATAGCGTATAATACCCCCAGACAGTTTTTTTAGATCCATCTTTACATGTCACTTCTTGTTGCTCGCAATAATTCTTGCCACCTACATCTGACATTGGACAATCAGATTTAGACTCCCAGGCCTGCGAACATGGATCATCTCTACAATCAATATACTCGTGCCACACAAAATTTTCTTTATAGTCATCATAGTTGAGGTTAGGATAATACCAGTCAGGATAAGGCTCTGCATTTGGCCCCCATTTTTTACATGTACCCTCTCTATATTTGGAACATTCATAGCATCTTTTGATGTGATTTTCAGCTGTTGCTCTTGCAAAATCTGCTCTACCGTTACAAATATTACACTCGTGAATGTAAGTATCTTTATTTTGATTGGTGCAAGGTTTTGCGGGTCCATCAGTATTTCCTAGGGTAGCATACAAGTCCCAGCTTTCTATTTTTAAATTACCCCTGATGAGATGAATTGTAGTATTTAGGGCTCCATGTGAATTTATGTATTCGGATGGATTGACACCTAATGCAAGTTCGTCTTTGCTAGACGAGCTATCTACAAGCAATTCTAAACTAGGAAAATTTCCATATTTAGTAAAATTTCCATTATAATTATCAAATGGTTGACCTATAACTAAATTGGGGGCATATAAATTTCTTGGCTCTCCATCTATTTCTAATCTATTTATGTGAAAGTAATTATCACTGTGTGGAGCACCCTCTTCGCCGTATGTAACACCAAATTCAGAATATATAGATCCATCAGTCAAAAAACCAACATCCTTAGTAGTTTTTCCATGAAGTTGTCCTGAGATAGTTTCAGTAGGAGAGCAACCTAATTGAGCATCTACTCTTTCAAAAATTCGACCTTCCTTATCACTTTCTGGTGCTAAGGTTCCTGATAATATATTACAAGGAACGTTAAAACCTTGAGGGTTTTCGCTTATTAGTGCTATGTCTACTTCATGAACATCAGGATCTTTAGGAGTCTGAGGATTAAAGAGGTAAAATTTGTCAGGATTTCTTTCTTTTAAAGCATCCTCTTCAAAAATATAATGTAAATATGTATAAGGTTTTAAATCCATTTCTTACATTTTGCTTATGAGATTGCTACCATAAACACTCGAAGAGCTGTTTCTACGTTGATAAGAAGCTAGTAGCTCATCATGACAATGTTGACAGCCGCCTTCTTCTGTGCCTCGATTTCCCCAGTATGGCGAACGCCATACTTGTGTTGTTCTGCCTGCATAAATTCCTCCTCTAGCACTGTAAACTTCTCCATCGAACCCATCGAAAGCTGCAGGGTGTGTTTCAAATTGAATTTCATCCAAAGTGCCTGATTCTCGAAAATGATTAACTAAAGGGTTTTCTCCCGTACTGGTAACATTAAAAGCTCCAACCGCTTGGTCTTTGACGCAAGGTTTGCAAGTATTAAACTTTAAATAATGTTTATCTACATCTGGTTTTTTTGAAACATCAATAGTAATTGAATCAGCAGAAACTTCAATGATTGTATCTGGCAAAGTAAAATGAATATTAGCCGTACTAAAAAAAGAATACTCTAGTTTATCAAAAACTATTCCAGGTTTATGGTCTATGGGTTTTGTGCTAATTTTCTTAAGAAAAATTCTATGCATGAACGGAGAAGTAAAGCCTGCATAATTATCGTGGACTACACTTCTTGAATAATCTCCATATTGTTTAGTTGAATATGGAGAAGAAACAGCTGTCATTTCATCTTTATGTCCATAAGGATGATTACTTGGGAAATTTGCATACCCAACTGCTATTTGCTCAAAAGCCCCATCTTGTTCTTGATTTTCTGGATCTGCTGCATAAGAATGAGAAAGAGCTATTCTAGGATCATCTGGAAATTCTTGCCCTTTCCATCCTGAGTAATATACTTGAGCAATTGTTGGGCATTTTGGAGGGGAGTATGGAAAAAGGTGTTGAGTTCCAAGTCCCCCCACACCTTCAACATCTTCCAACATTCCACCTCTACTGGCATCATAAAAATTCTTTACTCCTAGTAGATTAGCTACCTTATATTCATGAGCTCCTATTCTATAACATTGTGTACCGTAAAGTTCAAATTCTTTACAATTAATATTGCTTTGTTCCGTTCCGACAATATATTGTTCTGAACATATATCTACTTTGCCTGGTTTATCTTTAGCCTCAGATGCTAATTCCCAAAAATCCACTGTTGCAGGAGCTCCTAATCTAAATCCTACTGGAGTAAAGTTTAATTTTTGTAACTGTGTAAGAGTTGCCATTTTAACCTCTTATTCCTCCTCCTAAGGTATAGTAGTTGCCAAACATCCAAATTCTATTGTTTGGCCTGCTCACATTCGGCGTTGGAACAATTAAAGAATTTAATGTTTCTCCTGTACCATTTTTGAGGCCAGCTTTAACCTTTGGACCTTTATTTGTTGATACTCGTTTAGCTAATCGATGAGGACTATAAACTGGGCCATAACTAGTCCCTTTTGAACATGATTCACATTTAGCCATAATATCTAACCGCAGGCTCTCCCTTTAAAGCCGTCATTTTCATTATAATACTCACTAAAACGTTGAGGCAACTCTGGAAATTCAACATCTTCTTCATAAACCCCCATGAGTTCAGCACTTGTTGATTTACCTTTTATTTTAACGTCTACATAAGAATAAATGTTACCATCCACAAAAGCAACAACAGGGCTGCCTTCTCTACCTATGTAAACCCCTTTCTTGTTAGGTAATTCATAAGTTTTTAAGTCGCTTTGTGATAAAACTACTTGGAACTCGCCTTCGAATACAGGTGTTTTATTGATTCCTATTGCAGAAAAATAAACAGGTCTTCCAAAGCCTCCACCAAACCATTTTAATCTATGATCTGGTTTTATGTGAAAATACTCTTCGTCTTCCTGCCAAATCGGGGAGTATGGTTTTTTTGTAGTGAAATTGTCATCACATTCAAAACTTTTAGATTCTTTACGACTTAAATACGGAATCTTATCTCGTACTTGATTCCACTCTATATTTTGTGGATTGATTAACTCTAGCTCACTACTAACTCCGTCATCTGCTCCCCCACCAACAGCTCTGGCTGTAGAATGTAGTAAACCTGGTCCCCTTGGTGCTTGTTTAATACTTAAAAATTTATAGCCCCTTTGTAATAGTTGTTTTAATTTTTTACTATCTGCTGCGGGATCAGCTAAGATAGTGCCTTTTCTTGCTGAATAAGTTCGTAAAGCTTGAGCTAAGGATAATTGCATACATATATGTACACTTTTTTATTAAAAATCGTCTTCTAGTGATCCACTTTGTTGATATTCTCTCACTCTTCTTTCAAAGAAATTACCCATAGCTTGCACATCAACAACTTCACCTAGCCAAGGAAATGGATTTTTGTCACTAGGGAATCTATAGTCTAAACCTATGGCTTCCAGTCTTCTGTTACCAATGTAATGCATATAATCGACAAACATTTCCGCATTTAATCCAAGTATACCTGTAGGTAAAACATCATGGGCATATGCAATTTCTAATTCTACCGCTTTTTTGATATGCTCAACAAACTCATCTTGTATTTTCTTTGTCCATATTGATGGATTTTGCTCGATCAATGTATTAATTAAGTAAGTCCCAAAAGCTATATGTGAACTCTCATCTCTTAATGTATATTTAATTTGGTCTGAGATACCTTGTAGTTTATTCTGTCTCCCTAATGCAAGCAACATCGCAAAACCGCTAAAGAAAAATGTACCTTCGCAAACAATCCAATATGTGAGAAAATTTCTTAGTATCTCTTGCTTACCTTCTTTAGTATGAGGATTAAAATCCTGTCGGCTAATGTCATTAGTGATAGACATTAGAAAGTCATCCTTAGCTTTTATGCTTGGAATTGTTTCATATGCAGTAAAAACTTCATCTATGTCTAGATCAAGACTATCGCAAATATATACTACCGTAAGATTGTGAAGGCTCTCTTCAAAAGCTTGCCGCAAAATATATTGACGGCATTCAGCATCAGTAATAAATCTAAAAGCCGAAAGAAGCAAGTTATTGCCAACCAAAGACTCACTTCCAGCAAAGAAGCCAAGGCATCGTTTAACCAATAATTTTTCGTCGTCTGTGATTTCATTATTTTTCCATTGTTTAATATCATTTTGCATACTGATTTCAGTAGGCATCCAGTTATTTGCACAACTTTTTAGAAATAAATCCCATGCATATTTATGTTTATGAGGCAGTATTCTGTTGACCCCAGCAATATTTTTAGTTAAAAGTTCTCCTGTTTTTTCGCTCATTATGTATGATATATCGTATTATTATGTTTTTAGGTTCATAATAATAACAAAAAAATAACGAAGTGTCAAGTTTTAATTCCGTTAACTGTTAGAGGTCTAAATCCAGCATCATGATTGTCTCCAATGCTTGTGATTTCTACTCCCATTCCAAAATTACTTAACTTTCTATACAATTCTCTGCCTGTATGGTTCATGTAATACAGTTCAGACTCACCATTAACTAGAGCTGTTTTAATTTGACCTTTTAAAATATTGAGTTTTGTTGCCATCTCATTTTGATTTTGAATGAAATGTATCTGGTTATTTAATTCTTGAAGAGTCATATATAATATATACACTTTTTTTATAGAAAAAAAATAATAAGCTTTTAATATTGAATATGATTAAATCTATTTTAAAAAACAGAGAAATTGAAAATAAAGAAGCATCGTTAAGCGATTTAGCGGATGAGCTTTTAGGTAATATAGATATGTCTTTGTTCGATAAAGATTTTGTAGAGCAAGAATGGGCTAAGTCAAAGATTAAAAAAATTGCAGCAAAGATAGATATAAAAAACAACATACCTTATTTTGATGCTCCTTATGGTCATCATCATGGTAGGTATCCAGATTTAAAATATAGCATGTTGCAAACTTGTAGAAAGTATCAATTGCCTGACTGTAGTTTTTTAGTTTTTTTAAATGATGCATATGCATCTACTTTTCCTGCATTTTCGACTATAAGAAGGTTAAAGGAAGACATTTTTAATATACCTATTCCCATGGGAAATATGAGAGGAATGGGTGACGGAAATAATACACCATTAATGGGTTGGGATGAGCTTGTTCAGGGTGAATTGTTGAATACTCATGATCAATATCCTTGGGATAAGAAAATAGATATAGCTGTATTTAGGGGTCAATACATGCATCAAACTTGGAAGCTTGGGAAATACACAGAAGAGAAAGCTGAAAGTTGGACAGAAGTTAATCGTGGAGTGTTGTTTAATGTAGGTTCTAGCAATAAAGATTTATTTGATATTGGTTTCAATGTTGTTGGAGCTAATCCTTTTGAGGAGGATATTCCGTCTACTGACCCTATACCTTTTGCTGAACAACAAAAATATAAATACATGATATGCATGGGAACAAATGCAAACTGGGCAGAAAGATTGAGGAATCATTTGTTTACTAATTCTGTATTAATTAAGCACGAAGCAGAATGTATGGAATGGTTTTATTATTTACTTGAGCCTTATAAACATTATATACCATACAATTTAATGGTTACAGATCTGGCTGAAAATATTAAATGGGCAAAAGCGAATGATGAAAAATGTAAAGACATTGTAAAAAATGCGAACCAATTTGCTCAAGAATATTTAAATGAAGAGACCATGTTCTTGTTTACTAAAATATTAATTGAGAAATATAATATTATTACAAAGTGACAAGTGAATGTACCATATTCTTGAAAATATTGTTTATAAAGATAAAAAGTTTTACTGTGAGACTATTGAAGAACCTTTAGAAATAAAACTTGTTAGGAATGCCTCTATTATTATAGAGCCTTTATTAAGTCCTTTAGCTATTGAAGAGGAGTACGAGTGCTGCATACTTCATAAAAGAGGTGTGAAGTCTGGATATTTTCATATATTAATGGAAGAACTTTTTAGTATTCATTATTGTCAAAAAGGATTTAATTTAAAGCCTGAATTTGTATTCAATATAGAAAATTTAGAACTAGAGTTTAATCATAAATTAAATCAAAAAAATTACAATTGGGAGGAATGGCTAAATAATTTTATAAATTGCCCGATAAAAAAAGAGTCTGATAAAACTATAAAATTTAAGAAAGTAATTCTTGGGTGGAAAACAATTAATGGGATATCAATAGATATTAATAAAACTAATAAGCAATTTATTTTTAGATCATTTTCTAATTCTATACTGTTGAAGCATGGAATAGAACAAAAAAATAATACAAACAAAATATTATTTGATATAAGAGATAAAAGATTTCCAAGAAATTTAACAAATATAACAGAATTAAAAAATGAATTAAAAGAATTTAATATTGAATTTGTAGATTTTGCAAGTATGAACATTAAGGATCAAATCCAAAAAGTTTCAGGTGCATCTATTTTTATTAGTCAACATGGAGCAGGTTTATGTAATTTGGTTTTTATGAAAGAGGGTAGCGTTGTCATTGAAATTGGACCTAAAAATCACGAATATCAAGTTTACAATCAAATAGCAAAATTATTTAATATAAAATATATTAAACATGAAGAACTGGAGTCTAATTGTAAATACAATGGTAATTCTGATATTGAAAAAATAAGAATTAGAGATCAAGATATTACTGTAAATATAGACAAATTAAAAAAAATAATTTATGAAATACTTGCTGCAGAGGCCTAGAATAGGGGGTGGAGCTGGACACTCTTTAAAGACTTGGGTTTTTGGTTTTATTTTAAGTAAACAATGTGGCTTAGAATGGATTATTGAAAGACAAGATCAAGATTTAAAATTTCACAAAGATGTTTCTGCAGAAAAATGGTTGAATTTTTTTGGGTTAGAAAAAGAATTTTCTGACGAGAAATTAGTAAAAGACATTCAAAATAATTTAAATATATTAACAGTACCATCAGAAATTTCATCATTTAATGATACTTGTGAATTTATTAATAAAAATATAAAATATTATGATGGTTTTGATATTGAACATGGAGCTAGAGTATTAAATAATAAACAAGATTTAGAAAATATAGAATTAATTAAAGGATGGTTGAGCCAGAAAAAGAAAAACTTTTCTAAAAGTTTATGTGATAAAAATTTCTTTAATATATCTTTAGCTATCAGAAGGGGAGATAGAGTGTTAATACCTAATCTATCCTCACCAAATGATTTATGGTTTTTGAAAAAACTAGAAGAAACATTAAAAGAAATAAAAACGCTGAAACCTATAAATATTTTTATATTTTCAGAAACCTACAATAAAAGCTGGCATGTGGGATCAGAATTTAAAATAGGAGGTAAAGCACTAATTGATTGGCTCAATGACGATCATATTCATCCAGATGGAAAAGAAATATTGAAAAATTTTATTGACGGAAAATTTGAAAAAGTTGAAAATATTTATGTAGATGAAAGAGGTAAGCCTAATAATCTAAATAAAATGTTCGAAAAATATAATGTCAAAATACATCTAAATGAAAACATATTTACCGTTGTAGATACACTTATAGAATCTGATTGCATAATAGCTCCTAGGCATGGCACTGCGAATATATGCAAATTTTTCAAAAATTTAAATCCTTTAGACTTATTATGAATACCTAAATATTATGAGAAATATTAATCCTAATTTATTATACAAAGACCTTTTTCAAAAGTACAAAAAAAAGTTCTTCATCGAAACAGGGACACACAAAGGAAGTGGAGTTTCTAAAGCTTTAGATATTGGTTATGAAAAAATAATGAGCGTTGAGCCTTTTGATGAAGATTATAAATTTTGTGTTGAAAAATTTAAAAATAATCCTGAGGTTAAGTTGTTTCATGGGTACTCTGAGGATCTTTTCGTTAAAATGATGCAGGAAGTGGATGAGCCCGCCACAATATTCTTAGATGCTCACAAAAATGCATGGTTTGAAAAGGGCACTAAACCCCTATCAAAGGAGATAGAGGTTTTGCAAAATCACCCAATAAAAACTCATACAATAATCGTTGATGACTATGAGCATGGGGCACAAGGCATGCAGTGCATCTCTAATGTAATTATAGAAATTGACAAAATAAATAATGAGTACAAGTTTGAGGCTATACGAAGAGTTAATGGTATTTTGGTTGCTAATATATAATTACTATGAATAATAAAATACTACAATTACGAATACCTAAATCTGCCTCAACTTTTTTGAACAATCAGCTCAAAAATAAATATAAATTAGAGGAGTTATTAGTTTTATCTCTTGGACAATCAAGACTTATCGACTCATTTTATGAACCTAATTATGAGAAACATAATTACTACCAGCGAATTATAAAAGGTATCGAAGAATCTGAAATTTCAATTTGCATCATTAGGAATCCTGTAGATCGATTAATTTCATCTTTATATCATCATAAGATTACTTTTCAAGGAAGGGTTGACAGTAATCAAGCCGAACCCACCGAATTTGATCTTTTGAATCCAGAAGAAAAAATAAAGCATATTCTTGAAACGGGTAGAATACCTACTGAAGTCAGAGAGCTTCAATCATGCATGCCTGAATTTTATCAGAAAAATTTTAAAATATTAAATAAAATTGATGTAATATTTGATCAAAAAGATATTGACAAAGGTATTTCAATATTAAAAAATAATTACAATATTATTATTGAAAACGAAATGTTAAGCGGTTACATTACAAACAGATGGGTCGAGCGTAAATTTAAACAATCGTGCGAAGAAGAGAGAAAGTTTTTAAAACAAAAATATTTAGAACAATTAAAAAAGCTATATCAAAAAGACATTAAGTGCTACGAAGAACTTAAGAATAAACTTTTTTAAATTCTTCTATCTTAATTTTTATATTTTGATTTTTACCTTTTTCTTTTCCTAAGTTTTCTCCATCTCCTATCATGTAATAATAATCTAAGTCTAGTATGTTGCATATATTCCAGTATAGTGATAAGAAGTAGCTTGGATTAAATAGCTCAATTAATTTAGTATTAGGCTGGCAAAAAACTAAATTAGTGAGACCCGCTCCATGAGCCGAAACTATTTCTTTAGATGAATTAAATAAAGTTGCCTGTTCGTAAACGGAATAATCTTCTAGATATACTTTCTCATAACCTTCTTGAGATAGAATACTCCACAATTCATCTTCGTTCTCTATACATCTACCTGTCTCTGATCTACGTGAAATAAAAATTTTTTTTTCTTGTTTTCGATGGTCTTTTAGAAAAGTATCGCGCAAAAAATCTATACTCCAAGGTGCTAGATGTATGTGTCGATTTGGCTTACATGGAATTATTAGGCTATCAAATGTGTATGTAGTATTTTTATCTGTTTCAATTATTTTATGAATAGGAATACCTAATATTCCAAGAGTTTGATCTACAAAATCGCCTCTATTTTCTGGTAATATAATTTTATTAATTTCACTCCAGTCTATTCCGTATTCTTGTACTAGTTTTATTCTTGGTAGGACATGGCACATCCAATGAAAATAATTTGAACCAGAATCTATTGAAAGTAGTACAGACTTTGAATCAATATGTTCGTTTTTTTCTGAAGTAAAGTTGGGGAAGTCATACTTTGTAGAAACATCTTCAAAAATATAATCATTATGAGTTAAAGAAACTGAGCCGACTTGGTTAAAACAGTGAACTTTGACACCATTAGCTTTTGCTACATAATATGGTTTGAGGTTTTGCTCTCTAATATTTGAAATGTAGTTAACTATATCTGAATGTATTTCTATGCTTGGAGTTTTAGGAACTTTTTTAAACAAAACATTGTTTTCGTTTTCAAAAAAATAATCTATAGACCAGTTTTTAGGTGAAAACCCGTTGATATATTTTTCTATAGACTTTACTTTTTTCATGGCTTCTGAAGTGATTTTTCATCTATTTTATTGAGCAACTTTTTAAGAAAGCTTTCTTTCTTTTTGACGGGCATTGAATCCATTAGGGAATCTATTGGGGTGTTTGAAAAAATATTAGGTAGCCTATCGGGATGTTGCCACATAATTGTATCTTCTAAAACATTGACTGCATGCCAGGGACTTTCTTTAAAAACTTGATAGGGTGTGAAATATTTTAACTTATTTAAAACTTCATAATTTACTACATCATCTTCGCATTTAAACCCAGTTCTTTCTGTGCCATAAATAGAATACCAAAATGGAACTCTAGCGAAAAACCTTTCTCTAATTTTACCAGAACATATATTTAGTTTTTTATTCTTAAATTTTAATTCTTTGTTAATATAATGTTTCAAACATAATTCAGGATTCCATACATGAGCTTTTCTGTATGGGTTCCATGTTAATAATTTTTTATTATCATGAGTTTCATTGTACCATTTTTTTGTAAAATAATCATAGATATGCATTCTTTCTATCATATGATCCGAGTTTCCCATGCAAAATCTATCATACAATCCATGAAGATGATTATCGTGAGCTGGGAAATACATAAATTTATTATCTAAATTTAAAATATTTTCTAGTGAA
>Ga0255761_10002029_pt1 | contig 18753 bp, 15 predicted proteins | sample 071ome_29_FD_179961 | JGI IMG/M metagenome (GOLD analysis project Ga0255761, IMG submission 179961) | Coastal salt marsh microbial communities from the Groves Creek Marsh, Skidaway Island, Georgia - 071407BT metaG (version 2) | ecosystem: Environmental > Aquatic > Marine > Intertidal zone >... | reverse complement strand
TCTTGCAAGTGCCGTGTTGGAGGTCTTTTCTTTTTTTGACATCAAAGGACTTTTTTTACCTGCAAAAATGCCCGTAGTTAATCTGGCTAGAGAAAAGGGCTTTCTCGTTTGGGAAGAGGTGTTTGCGGACAGAAAGTACAACGATCATGGACAATTGGTGTCAAGAAAACTACCGGGAGCCGTTTTGTCAAAGAATTCTGACGTGGTTTCTCAAGTAAAACAGTGGAAAAACGGAGCGGTAGAAACCGATACAGGTGCGACATTCGAAACCCGATGGGATACATTATGCTTGCACAGTGATACGCCAAACGCCGCATCGATTGCGCAAGATTTGGCCGTTCATTTTAAATTCAAAAAGTTGTCATGAAAACATTCGAATTGGTACCCTTTGGTGAAAAGACGTTGATTTTGCGATTTGATGACGTGCAAGAGCAACCTGAAACCATTCACTGGCTCAACGGATTTGCAGCATTTTTAAGGTCAAAATTTTCTAAAACGTTTGAGGATGTACTATTGAGTCATTTAGAAATTAATTTGGTTTCTAAAAAAAACACCGATTTTAAGAAAGTAGAAAAGCAGGTTCGATTGGCGTTAACCGAATATAACAACATCGACGTAGACACCGCCTGTGTTTGGGAAATCCCCGCTTGTTTTGACGCTGAATGTGCACCTGATTTGGACGAACTTTTTGGAGGAGATCAAAACAAAATAGACACCTATATACAAGCCTTTACCGCTCAAGAACTCTATGTTCACTTTTTTGGATTTTTACCTGGATTTGCTTATTTGGGTGGGTTGCCCAAGGAGCTACAAATGCCAAGAAAGGCACATCCCAGGTTGGCAGTTCCTAAAGGTGCGGTTGCTGTTGGAGGAAGCTATGCAGCGGTCTATCCCCAACAAAGTCCAGGAGGATGGCAGCTCATTGGCCAAACACCTTTTGTTTTTTTTGATCGGAATCGCATGATTCCTTTTTTTCTAAAGCCCGGGGATCGCATCCGATTTAAGCCAATTTCATTTTTAGAATATCAGCAGTTGGATCGTGATTATCAAAAAGCATCATTTTTACCCCAAAAAATAGAAAATAAATGAGTGTACAAGTGATCCATACGGGGTTTTATACAACAATTCAAGATTCTGGCAGAACGGGTTATCGGCACTGGGGAGTTCCTGTTTCTGGACCGATGGATTGTGAAAGTTTTGCTCTGGCCAACGCCTTGTTGGATAATTTTGAAAAAGCAGCTGTTCTAGAATGTACCATTAGTGGTCCGACCCTTTTATTCAATGCACCTACTCGTGTGGCGGTAGCAGGAGGGCTCATCGAAATTCGCCTAAATGGTGTTGAAGTGGAAATGTGTAAAGCGATTGATTGTGATTTGGGGACCATTTTAGAATTTGGTAAAATCACCAAGGGAGTTCGAAGTTATATCGCTTTTGAAGGTGGCCTTGCAACGCCCAAAACACTGGGTAGTCGATCCCAATATTTTCCTGTTACGGAGTATAAAAAACTTCAAAAAGGAATGGTTTTACCGCTTAGACCCCACACAACAGCCTTACCAAAAATAATGCAAGTACCCTCCACAAATTGGATTGGTACGACCGAAACTCTAAATGTACTTAAAGGCCCTGATTGGGGGCGTATTTCGGAACAGCATCAAACGCAGCTTTTATCTGAAAAGTTCAGCATCGGCAGCAACGACCGAATGGGGTATCAACTCAAAGGGGCTTTGTCCAAAAACAACTATGGGTTGCCAAGTAGTTTTGTGTTGCCGGGTACCGTTCAACTCACCCCAGAGGGAACCTTGTTGGTGGCCATGGCCGATGGGCAAGTAACCGGGGGATACCCACGGGTTTTTATGTTGTCTGGCAATGAGGTTTCAAAATTGGCCCAGCTGCGTACCGGTAAAACGATTCGTTTTGAAGGATGCGATTAGATCTTATGATAAACCGTTTCGAATGGAACTCTAAAACGATCGCCATACACCCCTTCTTGTTTTCGGATGCCACAACTCACAACCATATTGATTTCTGATTGGGCAGGCAGTTTTAGTACCTTTTTTAGTCGCAAGGAGTCAAAGCCTTCCATGGGACATGTGTCATACCCAATTTCTGCCATACTCAACATAAATGTCTGAGCAGCCAAGGCTGTACTTTTATGGGCTACTACTCGAAGATCTTCTAATTTGATTTGGCGGTATGCAGGTTTTTTGAGCCCCATAAATTGTACCGACAGGTATTTGATAAAGCCAACTATTTTGTTTGTAGTACCATAGAGCATGGGCATGGTTTTCTGATAGTAGTTAAGTGCCATTTTTTCACGTTTACTATCCCGTTTTTTTTCTTTTTCAAAAGCACTGTTCAAATAGTCAATATTGGCCTGGGCTCTTTGCTTCCAAAGATCTTTGCGCACTACAAACACAACCAATTGATCTGCAGTACGTGCTGCGGGTTGATTGAAACAGGTTGCTGCAACAGCAGCAATGGTTTCTTTGTTTTCGATATGATAAAATTCCCACAGTTGCATGTTGCTGCTATTGGGAGCCAAGGTGGCATTTCGAATACATGAAACGACCTTAGATGTGTCTAGGGGTTGGTTGTTGTCATAAATTCGGATGGACCTTCTGTGGTCCAGCGCTTCGGAGACAGTTTTGTGATTCATGGAGTACAATTTTTCTTTCTACCAAAAAGGGTAGTTGCTTAACAATTTTTCACAAAGATAATTGGATTTTTTTGGAGTACTAAAACGGAACTGGGTATATTAATTTATATTATTTAAAACACTGAAAAACAGAAAAATAAATACATTTGTTTTCGGTTGGGTATTGTACCCCACACCAGCCCTAAATCCCAAAAGATATAAAACGATTAATTTCGTATAGTAGATTAAAATAAATGAAGCTAAACAAGTACAGCCATCGGGTTACCCAAGACCCCACTCAACCTGCAGCACAAGCAATGTTGCATGCAATAGGATTGACCGATGAAGATTTTCAAAAGCCTCTAATTGGAATTGCCAGTACAGGCTATGAAGGCAATCCCTGCAATATGCATCTTAATGATCTTGCAAAGAAAATTAAAACCGGAATTAACACCACCGATATGGTCGGATTGGTATTTAATACCATAGGGGTAAGTGATGGAATTTCGATGGGCACACCAGGTATGCGGTTTTCGCTGCCCTCAAGGGATGTAATCGCAGATTCCATCGAAACCGTCGTACAGGCCATGTCTTACGATGCTGTAGTTACCGTAGTTGGATGTGATAAAAACATGCCAGGGGCATTGATGGGCATGCTACGTCTCAATCGACCCGGTATATTGGTTTATGGTGGCACAATAGCTTCGGGTTGCCACAATGGAAAAGAACTAGACGTGGTTTCTGCATTTGAAGCATGGGGCGAAAAGGTCGCTGGCACCATTGACGAAAAAGAATATAAAAGTGTTATACACAAAGCCTGCCCAGGAGCTGGTGCATGTGGTGGAATGTACACTGCAAACACAATGGCCTCGGCTATTGAGGCCTTGGGAATGGCACTGCCCTACAACTCGTCAAATCCTGCGGTGAGCAAAGACAAACAAGACGAATGTTTGGCACTTGGAGCCGCATTGAAGGCTTTGATGGAAAAAGATTTGAAACCTAGAGATATTGTAACAGAAAAATCTTTAGAAAACGCAATGCGTCTTATCGCGGTACTAGGAGGCTCTACCAATGCCGTATTGCATTTGCTGGCCATTGCAAAGGCGGCAGACCTATCACTTACCATAGAGGATTTTCAAAAAATAAGTGATACAACTCCCTTTTTAGCAGATCTCAAGCCAAGCGGAAAGTATCTAATGAAAGACCTTCACAATGTCGGTGGGGTACCTGCTGTTCTCAAGTTTATGTTAGACAAGGGTATGCTACATGGCGATTGCATGACCGTAACCGGAAAAACCTTAGCAGAAAATCTAGAAGGTCTTCCTGCTCTAAACGAAAAACAACAAATCATTCGTCCACTTGACAATCCAATAAAAGCCACAGGACACATAAGAATCCTAAAGGGCAATTTGGCGCCTGGGGGGAGTGTAGCAAAAATTACCGGAAAAGAAGGTTTGCTCTTTGAAGGTCCTGCCCGAGTATATGACAGTGAGTTTGATGCAAATGATGGAATCCAAAAGGGTGAGGTAAAAGCCGGTGAGGTAGTAGTCATTCGCTACGAAGGTCCAAAAGGAGGTCCAGGGATGCCCGAAATGTTGAAGCCCACAGCCGCTATAATGGGTGCCGGACTTGGCAAGTCAGTTGCACTGATTACTGACGGGCGTTTTTCGGGAGGTACCCATGGGTTTGTGGTGGGACATATTGTTCCTGAAGCACAAGAAGGAGGCCCTTTGGCACTGTTGAAAAATGGAGACCAAATTACGATAGATGCCGAATCCAACACCCTGAGTGTTGCTTTGTCTGAGGACGAAATACGGGCGCGACGTGCCCAATGGGTAAAACCACCCTATAAATTTAATAAAGGAGTACTCTACAAATACATAAAAAGTGTTGCCTCTGCCTCCGAGGGCTGTGTAACTGACGAATAAATCTCATGAAATCAGCTGTTATAAAAAATAAAACCTCTCACGAGGTTAAAGGAATTACAGGCGCTGAGGCAGTCATCAGATGTTTACTTGCCGAAGGTGTTGATTTGGTATTTGGTTACCCAGGAGGGGCGATCATGCCGATTTATGACGAACTCTACAAATTTCAAGATCAACTACACCACGTATTGACACGACACGAGCAGGGAGCCGCCCATATGGCACAAGGTTTTGCTCGCACGTCAGGTAAAGTGGGGGTCGCCATGGCAACTTCTGGACCCGGAGCCACCAATTTAGTTACCGGAATTGCAGACGCCCAAATTGATTCGACACCAATGGTTTGCATCACTGGACAAGTCGCCTCACATTTATTGGGAACCGATGCTTTTCAAGAAACAGATATAATCGGTATTTCGACACCCGTCACCAAATGGAACTGCCAAATCACAAAAGCAAGCGATATACCAAGCATGCTTGCCAAAGCGTTTTACATTGCTCGGTCGGGAAGACCCGGACCTGTTTTGATAGACATAACCAAAGACGCCCAGTTTGAAACCTTTGATTTTCAATATGAACCGTGTCAAGGAATTCGAAGTTATCAACCACAGACCGAAATTGATCCAACGGCCATAGCAGAAGCTGCATCGCTTATTAATGCCGCTCAAAAACCCCTTATTGTTTGGGGACAAGGGGTTATACTTGGCCAAGCCGAAGAAGAATTTAAAGCCTTTGTAGAAAAAACACAAATACCAGCTGCTTGGACAATATTAGGGCTCTCGGCACTGCCCACCTCACACCCTCAAAACATGGGAATGGTTGGAATGCATGGCAATTATGCACCCAACTTACTCACCAACGAATGTGATTTACTGATCGCCGTAGGAATGCGTTTTGACGATCGTGTAACTGGCGATTTGGGAACCTATGCCAAGCAAGCTAAAATTATTCACCTAGAAATAGACCCTGCCGAAATCAATAAAAATGTACCTGTAGATTTGGCCGTTTTGGGCAATTGCAAAAGCAGCCTTCAACAACTACTGCCCTTGGTTTCTAAAAAAGATTTAAGCCCATGGTATCAGCGTTTTGAAGCACTCAAAGCCACTGAAATCAACAAAGTCATCAACAACGATTTGTACCCAACCAAACCTGGATTGACAATGGGAGAGGCCATAAAGGTCATTAACAAACACAGTGGTGGTGATGCTATTATTGTAACCGACGTAGGACAACATCAGATGGTCGCTTGTCGCTATGCAGAATTCAATCAATCCAAAAGCAATGTCACCTCTGGGGGATTAGGAACTATGGGTTTTGCGCTTCCTGCAGCAATTGGAGCCAAAATGGGAGCACCAAATCGTGAGGTTGTTGCCATCATTGGAGATGGAGGATATCAGATGACGATTCAAGAGTTAGGAACTATTTTTCAACAACAATTGGCCGTCAAAATTGTAGTACTAAATAACGAATTTTTAGGCATGGTCCGTCAGTGGCAGCAACTGTTTTTTGACAAACGCTATGCTTCTACTGAAATGATAAACCCCGATTTTATTAAAATCGCCGAAGCCTACCGTATCCCTGCAAAAAAAGTTCAAAATCGCACAGAGCTCGACACTGCAGTCGGTGAGATGATCAGCTGTCAAGGCCCCTACTTCTTAGAAGTATGCGTAGAAAAAGAAGATAACGTTTTTCCAATGATCCCTTCTGGGGCTTCGGTCTCGGATATACGACTAGAATAGTATGGAACCAACAACTTATACCATATCAATTTATACAGAAAACAATGTGGGGTTACTCAATCGGATCTCTGCAATTTTTCTAAAAAGGCATATTAATGTCGAAAGTTTGACCACTTCCCCCTCAGAAATTGAAAATGTTTTTCGTTTTGTAATTGTTGTCAAAATGAAACAAGAAAATATTGCCAGAGTCGTCAAACAAATTGAGAAGCAAATAGATGTAATTCGCGCCTATTATCATACCGATACCGAAACTATTTTTCAAGAATCTGCATTATACAAAATTAAGTCGGAAGCACTCTTTGAAGAACGCCACATCCAAAACATCATTAAAAAAAGCCAGGCCAATATAGTCACAGTATCCCCCGAGTTTTTTGTGATCGAAAAAACAGGTTTTCGAGAAGAAACCGAAAAACTCTATGAGGATTTACGTCCCTACGGATTGTTGCAATTTGTACGTTCTGGACGCATCTCAGTATCCAAAGCAAAAATGGGTATCTCAGAAATTTTGAATACATTTAAAACCAAAAATAACGAAGAAAAATCATCCTAATGGGAAATTATTTTAACCAACTAGCACTCCGCGAAAAATTAAATCAACTCGGTCAATGCCGTTTTATGGAGAAAGAAGAATTTGCTGACGGTATATCCGCGCTTAAAGGCAAAAAAATTGTCATTGTGGGCTGTGGCGCACAAGGGCTTAACCAAGGGCTCAACATGCGCGATTCTGGCCTGGATATTTCCTATGCTTTACGTCAAGGAGCCATTGACAACAAACGCGCTTCCTATGTCAATGCAACCGAAAATAATTTTGCTGTCGGTACTTATGAAGAAATGATTCCCGACGCGGACTTGGTAATCAACTTAACCCCCGATAAAAATCACTCCGATGTAGTGGCAGCAATCATGCCGTTGATGAAAAAAAATGCCACACTTTCCTACTCACATGGTTTCAACATTGTTGAAGAAGGGATGAAAATACGCGAAGATCTTACCGTAATTATGGTAGCACCAAAATGCCCAGGATCTGAAGTTCGAGAAGAATACAAAAGAGGTTTTGGGGTACCTACATTGATTGCCGTGCATCCAGAAAACGACCCTCAAGGGCATGGCCTCGCTCAAGCAAAAGCCTACGCTGTTGCAACAGGAGGCGACCGTGCAGGGGTATTGGAGTCTTCTTTTGTAGCCGAAGTTAAGTCCGACCTTATGGGAGAACAAACCATTTTGTGTGGCATGCTGCAGACCGGGTCAATTTTGAGTTTTGATAAAATGGTAGAAAAAGGAATCGACCCTTCCTATGCTGCAAAATTGATTCAATACGGATGGGAAACCATCACCGAAGCACTCAAGCATGGCGGGATTACCAACATGATGGATCGCCTGTCTAATCCGGCTAAAATCAAAGCCTTTGAACTTTCTGAAGAACTAAAAACAATTTTGGAACCGCTCTTCCAAAAACATATGGATGATATTATGTCAGGACATTTTTCTAAAACCATGATGGAAGACTGGGCCAATGACGATCACAACCTCCTTAGCTGGCGTGCAGCAACAGGTGAAACCGCTTTTGAAAAAACAGCGATTACCAATACCGAAATTTCAGAACAAGAATATTTTGACCATGGAGTTTTGATGGTAGCCTTTGTTCGTGCAGGAGTAGAATTGGCGTTTGACACCATGGTTGCTGCTGGTATAAAAGAAGAATCTGCCTACTATGAATCGCTTCATGAAACCCCGCTGATTGCAAATACCATAGCCCGTAAAAAATTATACGAAATGAACCGTATTATTTCTGACACCGCAGAGTATGGATGTTATTTGTTCGATCATGCCGCCAAGCCAATGTTAAAAGACTTTATGGCCAAAATTGATACCGATGTTATCGGAAAAGCCTATGCTTCAGATGCTGGCAATGGCGTAGATAATAAACAACTAATTGATATCAATGAAATTATTAGATATCATCCGATAGAATTGATTGGTTATGAATTGCGTGCTTCTATGACGGCAATGAAGAAAATTGTTTAAACCATGGAGCTTCCTACGCTTGAAGGAGTCCGTTTGGCGGTCCAAAATTTAGATGGCGTAGCCTTAGAATCTCCCTTGCAAAAAAACCTCCGTTTGTCCGAAAAATGTCAAGCGGAGGTTTTTTTTAAAAGAGAAGATTTACAGCAGGTCCGGTCTTTTAAAATACGAGGCGCCTACAACACCATTTGTAGGCTTTCTGAAGAAGAACGGCAAAAAGGAATTGTTTGTTCCAGTGCAGGCAATCATGCACAAGGGGTAGCTTTTTCTTGTCGAGCACTGCAAATTAAGGGCACAATCTTTATGCCCGTACCCACACCCCAGCAAAAAGTAGATCAGGTAGTGATGTTTGGCGGTGATTATATCGATATCGTGCTGGTTGGTGACACCTACGATGATTCTGAAGCTGCTGCACAAGCATTTTCAGAGCAAGAAGGTAAAATCATCATACATCCATTCAATGACATTCGGGTTATCGAAGGACAGGCAACCATTGCCATGGAACTTATAAAACAAGCTTCAACACCGATCGATTATATATTTATTCCCATTGGAGGTGGGGGGCTTATTTCGGGGATCGTAACCGTTTTTAGCCAATTATCTCCCGAGACCCAAATTATAGGCGTCGAACCACTTGGAGCACCCTCTATGCGTGAGGCATTGGCGGCCGGAAAACCGGTGGCTTTGACCCAAATTGATAAGTTTGTAGACGGAGCGGCCGTTAAAAAGGTAGGAAATATTCCTTTTGAGGTCAGTAAAAATCATATTTCGGAGGTCGTTACCGTTCCGGAGGGTTTGGTCTGTCAAGTCATATTGGATTTGTACAACAAAGATGGTATCGTTGCCGAACCCGCCGCAGCACTTTCTGTAGCGGCACTAGAAAACTTCGGCGAAAAGCTAAAAGGCAAAACCGCAATAGCCCTTTTATGTGGTGGAAATAATGACATCACGCGCACGCCAGAAATCAAAGAGCGGGCCCTACTGTTTGCAAAAAAGAAGCACTATTTCATCGTACGTTTTCCTCAAAGAGCTGGTGCACTAAAAGAGTTTGTTAACGAAATTTTGGGCCCCAATGACGACATTACCTATTTTGAATTTAATAAAAAGACCAGTAAAGTAAAGGCGCCTGCTGTGGTCGGAATCGAGCTGAAAGACGCAGCTGATTTTCAACCTTTGCTAGAGCGAATGAAAAGTAGTAATTTTTACGGTGAATATTTGAACGAGCAACCGGACTTGTTTGAATTTTTGATATAAAAAAAAGCTATGAGTGTTAAGAAAAATGAAATCCCTGCTGCGTTCCAAATCCAGCCATTACATACAGATCAATACTTGGTCGATGGTAAGTTGATAACCTGGAAGGGCCCCCGATCTGATGTTTTTTCGACCATATACACCCCCTCAGAGTCGGGAGCTATGGAACCGACCTTATTGGGGTCTATACCCGATATGGAAACCGATACTGCTCTAGAAGCCTTAGATGCTGCTGTATCGGCTTTTGATCGTGGGCAAGGTGTTTGGCCGACAATGAAAGTTTCAGATCGCCTAAAATGTTTGGGAACATTTGTCGAAAAGATGAAAAAATGCCGCGAAGAGGTTGTCAAACTTTTGATGTGGGAAATCGCCAAAAATCATGAAGACGCCCAAAAAGAATTTGATCGCACCATCGATTATATCTACGACACCATGGAGGCCTATAAGAAGCTCGATCGTCGAAGTGCACGTTTTGAAAAAGAAGGAGGCGTCTATGCACACATACGTAGAGGTCCACTGGGGGTCGTACTGTGTTTGGGACCTTATAACTATCCGCTAAACGAAACCTTTTGTTTGCTTATCCCCGCATTAATAATGGGAAACACCACCCTTTTTAAACCTGCAAAACACGGTGTACTACTCATTACCCCTTTATTAAAAGCATTTCAAGAAAGCTTTCCTCCAGGGGTTGTAAATATTCTTTTTGGTAGAGGAAGAAAAATTGCCTCACCGATTATGAAAACTGGCAAGGTAGATGTGTTGGCCCTAATTGGACACAGTTCATCGGCCGTAGCCCTGCAGGACTTGCATCCTAATAAAAACCGATTGCGATTGGTGTTGGGGCTTGAGGCCAAAAACCCAGGAATTATTCTTCCTGATGCGGATTTGGAACTGACCGTAAAAGAATGCATCTCTGGGACATTGTCTTATAATGGCCAGCGTTGTACGGCGCTCAAAGTTCTCTATATTCACGAATCGATAGTAGATGAATTTATACGAAAGTTTTCTGAAGCAGTCGATGTTTTAAAATATGGATTGCCGTGGGAACCTGGGGCTTTTTTGACACCACTACCCGAACCGGGAAAGCCCGCTTACATTCAAGAACTGATTCAAGATGCCTTAGAAAAGGGTGCTCAAATCATGAATAAAAAAGGAGGAACTCTGACCCATAACTACTCGTTTCCTGCCGTTTTATATCCAGTCAACAGCAGTATGCGTGTATACCATGAGGAGCAGTTTGGCCCCGTAATTCCTATTTTGGCCTATAAAGACATCCGTGAACCCTTGGATGCAATGGCGGCTTCTGACTATGGGCAGCAAGTCAGCCTTTTTGGTCGTGATGTTCGTAAGATTGGACCCTTGGTTGACACATTGTCCAATTTGGTCTGCCGCGTCAACTTGAATAGCGCCTGTCAACGAGGTCCCGATGTATATCCCTTTACTGGAAGAAAAAATTCTGCAGTAAGTACCCTGAGTGTTTATGATGCCCTCAGATCCTTTTCGATCCGTACGTTTTTGGCGTCAAAAGACACAGCGTACAATAACGAAATCTTGGAAGCCTTGCTCAATTCTAAAGAGTCTAATTTCGTATCTACCGATTATTTGCTCTAAGGGTATTGGAGACGCAATGCGTCAAAAGTGATCATGACCCCTTTTATGCAATTGCCCGTGACGGCCTTGCCACGAATTTTTTTTGGTGTATAGGAGCCAAAAAGATGAAGCATACAGTTTTGGGGATTATCGTTTGGTTTGGTCGCAGGATCTTCGACAAGGTCATACTGGATTTCGGAAGGTTGGAAACTTCCGTTCAGTATTGCGATCCCACCTCCCGATGGATTCGGATACAGGTATAAGACCCCATAAACGACATGGTCTTGATATTTGAAAATTCCTATCCCTTGAATGTTTGAGGGGTTAATGGTGTACAAAATGGCTTCTAGGACACCTGTATTAACCTCAGTATCCGAAAAAGTCCCTTTATAGATTTGTTCTTTTGAATTTGAAATTTGTGCGTGGGAAACAGCAAGGCAGCTTAAAAAAATTCCACTAAAGATTAAATTTTTCATTGGTAAAGATTTGGCATTACCAAAATAGGGTCTTTAGATGGTTTTGATGAATGTAAAAAGTTAAATTTTTAACGAAGTAAGAAAATGTTCACAAAAATGATCCCATTGGTATTTGGGGAGTGCTTTTTGAATGTTTTTTGTGTACACATCTAAAGCGTCTTTTTTAGAAAAGTCAACCAATGCATTGCCCCATTCTGCAATTTCTCTAACAACCGCACGACCGCTTGAATCCTCGACAATAGGCCCTTTCAAGCCGTCAATATCACTCACCATTAAGGGTTTTTGATACGCATATGCCAAAGGGGTGATGCCACTTTGTGTTGCCGATTGGTAGGGTTGACAGACAAAATCAGCAGCGCAGAGGTAATCTCTGAGCTTTTGATCACTCAAAAAATTGAAATTTAAATGCACATGATTCTGCAGTTTGAGTTCTGATATAAGCTGTTTGTAAACAGCACTATTTGTATAGCTTTCTCCAGCAACGACTAAATATAAGTTGGGCGCTTTTTGGTGGGCAGCGGCAAAAGAATGGATTAAAAAATCGAGCCCTTTATAGGGTCTGATCAATCCGACAAAAGCAGCAATCGTACGATCTTTTGGGAGCCCTAATTGAGCTCTTGCTTGCTGGGTGTCTATGGGTTTTGGAAGACGGCTGTTGATTGGATGAAAGCCTTGCCAAACGGGTTTAGTTGTTTGTTGCCGAATTTGATCAGCAACGGTTTTGGAGAGAGTTGCAAAACGGTCGCAACTGTTTTTAAAAATTTTTTGAAGAAGCGCATCGCTCCATTTTTTTTCATGGGGCTTCCAATTGTCAACAAGGCCAATCATCTTCGTTTTTTTATTTAGTAAAAAACGAAGCCCCCACCAGCAAGGAGCCAAAAAGGGAGTCCAATAGCGTACAATGACATAATCGGGTTGGTGGCGGTTGATCCAAGCTGCGGTTTTGATCCAATTTATCGGGGCATATGCATGGAGTCGTCTTATACTATCCGGAAGATCGTGGTCTGTATTTTCTTCTCTAAATTGGGATTTACCAGGAAAAAAAACATCAGGATAGAGTTTTTTGAAATTGACAAGGGTGAGTGTTACACCTTTTTTTTTCAGCGCTTGTGCAAAGGAAGCTTGGGTATCGGCAATGCCTCCGCGATAAGGCGCAGTCGGTCCGATCAAAAAAATTTTAGGAAGGCTGCTCATAAAATTTATTTTGATGGGTCAGCCAGAAAAGCAGTAAAAAACTTATTCCAAAATAGGTACTACCAAAAGCGCTTAACACGCCGTTGCTTAGTGGGACAAGTGGTGCATTATATTCGATAAAAAAGAGTAAAGACATTCCCCCGATGGTTCTTATCCATTCAAAATTCAACGCCCATTTTTTATGGTCCATTATCGCCGTATAGCCAAAGATACTTGCAAAAATAAGCAGACCGTAAAGCAACCGGTGTTCGTTTGAAAGATGGCCAAATTGATATAAAAATGACATCAAAAACAGCGTTGTCCCACTCCAATGGAACAATGCCCAAAACGAACTGCTTTTGGGTAAATCTGGCGCATATTTAACTTGATTTTTTACCTGATCTAAAACTGCTCTAGGCCATTTTTCAATAACATCCTTTGGACGCCATCCGGTAGGCATAAACCAAATAATCAATTTGGCTTTCCAACTTTTGGTGTGCCATGCGTCTTGAATCAGCCCCCATAGATGCTGGAAATTGATCCACAACGGATTCCAACTATTCACAGGCTTAAGCGTTCCATAGACGGGCGGCTCATCCTCTAATTCTTCTTGAAAGGTTCCGAACAATCTGTCCCAGACACAAAAAATAGCAGACAGATTTTTATCAATATAAATTGGATTGATGGCGTGATGCACCCGATGTTGAGAGGGGGTAACAATTAGATATTCTAAAATTCCGAGTTTTCCAATGTGACGGGTATGGTACCAAAATTGGGCAAAAAGATGTGCTGGTGCCAAAATTTGAATCACTTTTTCGGGCACACCAAAAAATGCAGCAGGAATTAAAAAAAGAGCCCCAAATCCTAAAACATTAGATATGCTTTGTCGAAGCGCGCAGGCCAAATTAAACTCTTCGCTGCTATGATGTACAATGTGCTGATTCCAAAAAAAATTGACCTTATGATTGAGGCGATGGGACCAATAGCTTGCAAAATCTATGCATATAAAGGCAATGCTGTAGGTCCAAAAATTTTCTTCAAGTTTTTGAAAGGCGATGATTTCTTTGAGCCAGGGATAGGAAATAAGAACAATGACAAGTCCTAGTGAATCCTTGAGTACGTTGGTCATGCCCGAGCTAAGACTGGAAAGGGTGTCCATCAGGCGGTAGGTTTGTTTGCCACTAAAATGCCCATAGAGCATTTCAATACACATAAGGACCATGAAAAATGGAATCGCAACCAATAAAGCGTTTGCGTAGGCTTCCATGGACTTATTTAGTTTTGGTCAATACCCACTGTCCGGATTTGATCAGTGTTTCTGCTTGTTTAAATTTGAGTTCTTTAGTCGCACCTGTGGCTACATTTTTTATTAGCACCCGATCGTTGCGGCCAATTTTTGGGGTTTCTCGGACAATAGTTTCTATGGTTTGCCGTTCTGCACGACCTGCTGCAGCGCCAACGGCACGGTTTCTCGCTGCCAACTCTTCGGTATTGAGAACATCGTCTTTTGAGGTTTTATATTGTGCCTTTGGGCGGTTGGATTGTGCTTGTTGTACAACGCCTTCTTTTTGTGTGGGAAGATTTCCCTTGAACAAAAAGGAGAGTACCTCGCGGTTTAGGGCGCTGATCATTTCTTGAAATAACTCGAAGGATTCAAATTTATAGATCAACAAAGGGTCTTTTTGTTCGTGTACTGCCAATTGAACGGATTGTTTCAATTCGTCCATTTTTCGCAGGTGGGTTTTCCAACTGTCATCAATTATGGCTAAGGTGATATTGCGTTCAAAATCCTCAACGAGCTGTTGTCCTTGCGATTGATAGGCGGCTTCAAGTTTGGTCACTACGTTAAGGGTTTTAACGCCATCGGTGAACGGAACTACAATTCGTTCGAATGTATTTCCGGGTCGTTCATATACCGATTTGATGACTGGAAATGCTGTTGCTGCACTATTTTTGATTTTTTGTTGATAGTGCGCAAAGAGTTCATCATAGAGCGCTATGGTGAGTTCTTGAGCGTTTTTAGTTTCAAACACTGTTTCGGGAAGGGGAGAGGTGATCGAAAAATTGCTGATGATTTCAAATTCAAAGTTTTTAAAATCATTTTGAGGTTTGTTTTTAGACACAATTTCTTCGCAAGTGTCATAGAGGATGTTGGCGATATCGAGTTTGAGTCTACTTCCCTCGAGGGCGTGTTTTCTTCTTTTATAGATTACTTCTCTTTGGGCGTTCATGACATCGTCGTACTCTAACAGCCGCTTGCGGATACCAAAGTTATTTTCTTCCACTTTTTTCTGGGCCCGTTCTATAGATTTGGTCATCATCGAGTGTTGAATTACATCTCCATCTTGGTGCCCCATACGGTCCATGACCTTGGCGACTCTATCCGAACCAAACAAGCGCATCAGGTTGTCTTCTAACGAAACATAAAACTGTGAGCTTCCAGGATCCCCCTGTCTTCCAGAACGTCCGCGTAACTGTCGGTCCACTCGTCTCGAGTCGTGCCGTTCGGTACCAATAATAGCCAATCCGCCGCTGGCTTTAACTTCTTCGGCCAGTTTGATGTCTGTACCCCGACCGGCCATGTTGGTGGCTATGGTTACGATTCCGGCTTTACCAGCTTCGGCCACGATGTCGGCTTCTTTCTTGTGAAGCTTGGCGTTGAGGACATTGTGTTTAATTTTTCTGATGGTAAGCATTTTGCTTAATAATTCAGAAATTTCTACAGAGGTGGTACCAATCAATACCGGTCTACCGGCTTGAGATAGTGCAGTTACCTCTTCGATGACCGCATTGTATTTTTCTCTTTTTGTTTTGTAGATCAAATCGTTTTTGTCTTCACGAGCGATGGGTCTATTGGTGGGTATTTCTACTACATCGAGTTTATAGATTTCCCAAAATTCGCCCGCTTCGGTGATGGCAGTACCGGTCATGCCTGCCAACTTTTGATACATTCTAAAATAGTTCTGGAGTGTGATTGTTGCGAAGGTTTGGGTTGCCGCTTCGATTTTGACATTTTCTTTGGCTTCAATTGCTTGGTGGAGTCCATCGGAGTAACGACGTCCTTCCATGATTCGCCCCGTTTGTTCGTCAACGATTTTTACTTTGTTTTCCATGACCACATATTCGACATCTTTTTCAAATAGGGTATAGGCTTTTAGAAGTTGATTGAGGGTATGAATGCGTTCGCCTTTGATGTTAAATTCATTAAGCAAGGCTTCTTTTTCTTTTGCCTCTTGTTTGGGGTCGAGTAGTTTGCTTTCAATCTTGGCCAGCGCTGCTCCAATATCGGGTAGGACAAAAAAGTTTTTATCTTCCTTATCTCCGGATAGGGCTTCAATGCCTTTTTCTGTCAGTTCGATTTGGTTGGTTTTTTCATCAATTACAAAAAACAATTCTTGATCAATCACGGGCATTTCACGGTTGTTGTCTTGCATGTAATGATTTTCGGTTTTTTGAAGCAATTGTTTGATTCCTTCTTCGCTCAAAAATTTGATGAGTGCTTTGTTTTTTGGAAGTCCTCTAAAAACACGTAATAACTGTATGCCACCTTCTTGGGCATCTCCTTCTTGTATTTTCTTTTTGGCTTCTGCCAAAACACCCGTAAGCATTTTGCGTTGGTTTTCGACCAAGTTGCTCACTTTGGGTTTGAGTTGATCAAATTCGTGTCGGTCACCTTCGGGGGTGGGCCCGGAAATAATAAGCGGGGTTCTGGCATCGTCAACCAAAACAGAATCAACCTCATCCACAATCGCATAGTGGTGTTTGATTTGAACAAGGTCTTCTGGAGTGTGTGCCATATTATCACGGAGGTAGTCAAAGCCAAATTCGTTGTTGGTTCCATAGGTTACGTCTGCCAGATAGGCCTTGCGTCGTTGGGCACTATTGGGCTGGTGTTTGTCGATGCAATCGACACGTAGCCCATGAAATTCAAATAGCGGTGCCATCCAGGCACTGTCCCTTTTGGCGAGGTAATCATTTACAGTAACAAGATGTACGCCTTTGCCCGTCAATGCATTGAGAAATACGGGCAAGGTGGCAACAAGTGTTTTTCCTTCTCCGGTTTGCATTTCGGCGATTTTACCTTGGTGGAGGACGACCCCCCCAATGAGCTGTACATCATAGTGTATCATATCCCAAGTAACTTCTTTTCCTGCGGCATCCCAGGTGTTGGACCATGTTGCTTGATCGCCTTTGAGGGTGATGTAGTTTTTTTCTTGAGAAAATTCGCGGTCTAAGGGTGTGGCAGTAACCGTTATTTCGGATTGTGTTGCAAAACGCCGGGCGGTTTCTTTCATGATCGCAAAGGCTTCAGGAAGAATTTTGTCCAGATGGTTTGCCGTACTTTGATAGGCTTGATTTTCTAAACGGTCGATGTTTTGGTAGATGTTTTCTCGTGCATCAATATCTGTTTGACCGACCAATTCGGCTTTTAGGGCATTGATTTGCTCGTCTTCAGCTTTTCGGTTTTCTTGGATTCCCAATTTTAGTGCCGTTGTTTTGGCACGTAGTTGATCTGTGGTGAGGCTTTCTAGCTGGGCTTGTAGGTTATTGATTTGCGCGACTAGGGGCTTTATGCTGGCGAGGTCTTTTTTTGTTTTATCTCCTACAAAAGTTTTTAAAATTGAATTTAAAATACTCATAAGTCAAAATAGAATTTAGCTCAAATGTAAGCAAAAAAAAAGCCTCCAAAGAGACTTTTGTTAGTGGTTTTGTGGATCAATATTCGTCTTCGTTCCACAAATAGTCTTCTTCAGTTGGAAAGTCGGGCCAAATTTCTTCGATCGATTCATAAATATCTCCTTCGTCTTCCATCGATTGAAGATTTTCCACTACTTCCAGAGGTGCTCCTGTGCGAATCGAATAATCGATTAGTTCATCCTTTGTGGCAGGCCAGGGGGCATCACTGAGATAAGATGCAAGTTCTAAAGTCCAATACATAGTGGTATCTATTTTTTGCAAAAATAAATTTTAATTTAAAATATCCTAAAAAAAATAATTTTTTCTACAGAATAGTAATCTATTCTGGGGTCCATTTGATCTCATCTACTTTAAGATCATAAGAAAACTTGCGGCTTAGCATAAATAAATAATCCGATAGGCGGTTCATAAATGCAATAATTTCGGGGGCAACGGGGTGGTGATTTTCGTGAAGTTCTGTAACAAATCGTTCGGCTCTACGGCATACGCAACGCGCAAGATGCGTATAGGAGATTAGCATATGCCCTCCGGGTATGATAAAGTTGGTTAGGGGAGGGAGCAGATTGGTGATTTCGTCAATCTCAAGCTCAATGGCTTCGATGTCTTTGGTGGTAATGTTGCTTAATAACCGAGGAGATGGACCTCCTTTTTCGATGCTGAGTTGTGCACCCAGGGTCATCAATTTTTTTTGAAGAAAAATAATAAAATCGTAATCTTTGGTGTCTTCGATAAAATCTCGAATCAATCCTAACCAAGAATTGAGTTCGTCGATTGTCCCATAGGCTCTAACCCTAACATGGTGTTTGTGTACGCGTTCTCCAGACAAAAGCCCTGTAGTACCGTCATCGCCTGTTTTGGTATAAACCTTCATCTTCTTCATATTCATAGCATTAGCAACCAAACGTCCTAACAAAAGTACAATATATATAGGTTCTTGCTATAGAATTTTCAAATAAAAAATTTGATTGACCTGAATGTCACGCTCAATTTGACATCCCCAGAAATAAAAGTCAATCAGAATACCTGGGTTGTTTTTTAAATACCCCTCCCATTTCTTTCGATGTTTGTGGAGGTGGGTGTAGCATACTATACGTGGTCTATTTTGACTTTTTAAAGTCGCAGTTATGGGTTTGATTTGGTTGTTGAATTCTAAAATTTCGAGTTGGTAGTCCAGTTTATGTGCCGCTAACCAACTATTGATTTGTGCTTTAAAAAGAAGGGTAAGTTGTTTGTACTTTTTTTCACTG
>Ga0255761_10002014_pt1 | contig 18825 bp, 17 predicted proteins | sample 071ome_29_FD_179961 | JGI IMG/M metagenome (GOLD analysis project Ga0255761, IMG submission 179961) | Coastal salt marsh microbial communities from the Groves Creek Marsh, Skidaway Island, Georgia - 071407BT metaG (version 2) | ecosystem: Environmental > Aquatic > Marine > Intertidal zone >... | reverse complement strand
ATTGGTGGGAAAGCCGTTCAATATCTTGAAGGAAAAATAGCATTTTAGACTTCTATAACTTGCTTACCAAAGTTTTTTCCGGTTAATACATCTCTCAAGGCTTGAGGAGCATTTTCAAAACCTTTGGTTATTGTTTCTTTATATAAGATTTTTTTATTAAGAACCATTTCAGCAAGCTCGTTGGTAGCTGATTCAAATTCATCAACCCACTCATGCACCACAAAAAATCTGTGCTTTGGTTTTGGGTTTAATGTTCCGAGAACATGAAAGGGTGTTTCAGCGGATAACATGTCCTCTTCATTATATTGAGATATAAATCCGCATACTGGAACTCTTGATCCAACATTAAGTAGAGGGGCTACAGCCCTTGTTACCGCACCACCAACATTTTCAAAATAAATATCTATTCCGTCTGGGCAGGCCGTTTTAAGATCTGTTTCTAAATTACCAGATTTATAATCAATACAATCATCAAATTTTAAAATATCTTTTACATAACCACATTTCTCTGGACCGCCGGCTATACCTATAACTTTACACCCATAGATTTTTCCTAGCTGTCCAACTACTGAACCAACAGCCCCTGATGCTGCTGAAACAACTAAAGTTTCACCTTTTTTTGGTTTAGCAACTCTATTAAGACCAAAATATGCTGTTCTTCCTGGCATTCCAAGAGTTCCTAGAAATAAAGATAGTGGTAAATCTCTATCATTTACCTTGGTAAGAGCTAGGTCTGTGTCTTTTGCTCTAATGTATGTTTGCCAACCTTTATGAGCACAGACTTTATCACCAATTTCATATAATTTAGATTTACTTTCAACAACTATGCCAATGGTCTCCCCAGTCATAGGACTGCCTATTTTTGCAGGTGCTGCATAGGAAACACCTTCATTCATCCTTCCTCTCATATAAGGATCAATAGAAAGATATTTAACTTTAATTAATATCTCATTCTTGCCAATGCTTGTAATTGTTTCATTATTTATTCTCCAACAATCATCATCTGGCATGCCTTTAGGTCTTTTATTTAATAGTAGCTGTATATTTTTATATTCCATTTTTAAATTAGCTTCGTTAGCTTTCTAAAATGTTTTCTACAAACTGGGGTATAGATATCATTACCACCCACAACAACTTTAGAACCCTCTGTAACAATCTTATTGTTCTCATCTCTTCTTACAACCATAGTTGCTTTTCTGCCGCAGTCATAACATATGGTTTTTAATTCAATTAGATTATCAGCAAGGGATAACAATTCTGAACTACCTTCAAAAAGTTCTCCTTGAAAATCTGTTCTTATTCCGTAACACATAACAGGTATATTCAAAAGATCCGCAACCTTACCCAATTGCCTTACTTGAATCTTGCTTAAAAATTGAGCTTCATCAATTAGTACACAACTAAGCTTCTCAGTTTTATTTTTTTTAACATAAGTATAAAAATCAAAATCTTTTTTGGTAATTATAGCTTTAGCACTAAGCCCAATCCTCGATACGATTTTTCCTTTTGATAATTTGCTAGTTTCATCTGGAAGAAAAATAAGAGTATCTAAACCAGTTTCTTTATAGTTATGATTTGATTGCAGGAGTGAAGTAGATTTTCCTGCATTCATAGTTGAATAAAAAAAATGAAGTTTAGCCATAAATTTTTAAATAAGTATTAAGTAAGTAATAATAGTTCATGAATGTTTTTCAAGAAAGGGGTATAACCCATCTAGATTTGCATGGTGAAAGACACTATGAAGCATCACAACTAATTTTAGATTTTGTTTTGCGTTATCAAAAAGAAATACCTCTTATTATAATTTGTGGTAATAGTAACCAAATGATTAAAGTGGTTACTCAAGAATTAATTACTAATTCGATTAAATACTCATCTCCAAGATTTGGTATTATTAGGGTAGAAGGTTTATAGAAATTATGACAATTAAAGATATTTTATTATTCGATGATCAATTAACTGAAGAAGAGTTGAGCATTAAAAATAGTGCTAGAGATTATTGCCAAGATAAATTAATGCCTCGAATCTTAGAGGCCAATAGAAATGAAGTTTTTGATAAAGAGATTTATCAAGAGATGGGTCAGATGGGGTTCCTAGGAGCACCAATCGATGGCTATGGTTGTGCTGGTGTTAACTATGTTTCATATGGGTTGATTGCTAGAGAAATTGAAAGAGTAGATTCTAGTTACAGATCTGCATACAGCGTTCAAACTTCTTTAGCCATGCATGCAATTTATAAATTTGGTTCAGAAGAACAAAAGAACCATTACTTGCCTGAAATGGCAAAAGGAAATTTAATTGGATGTTTTGGTTTAACAGAACCTGATGCTGGCTCTGACCCGGCATCAATGAAGACTAATGCAAAAAAAACCGATGAGGGATATCTTCTTAATGGTTCAAAAACATGGATAACTAATTCTCCAATAGCTGATGTACTTATTATATGGGCTAAAGATGAACAGGGTATATTAAGAGGTTTTATTGTTGATAGAGATTGTAAGGGTCTCTCTACACCAAAACTTGAGGGTAAATTTTCATTGAGAGCCTCAACTACTGGTCAAATTTTTATGGATGATGTTTTTGTGAGTGAAAATAAGATGCTGCCAAAAGTACAAAGCTTTAAAGGACCATTTTCATGTCTCAATATGGCACGATATGGTATTGCTTGGGGTGCTCTTGGTGCAGCAGAATTTTGTTTTAATGCATCTTTAGAATATACAAATGAAAGAGAACAATTTGGGGAGCCTTTGGCTGGCAAACAGCTTATACAAAAAAAATTATCTAATATGTATACAGATATTACATTGGGACTTCATGCGGTTTTGAGACTTGGCAGAATTATTGATGAAGAAAAAATGAAACCTGAAATGATTTCAATGCTCAAAAGAAATAATTGTCAAAAAGCTCTAGAAATTGCTAGAGAAGCTAGAGATATTCATGGGGGAAATGGCATTAGCGACGAATATCATGTAATACGTCACGTTATGAATCTAGAAGCTGTGAACACCTATGAGGGCACATCAGATATTCACAGCTTGATATTAGGACAGAGCTTAACTAATTTAAGCTCTTTTTAAATAGCAATTAGTTTAAATAAGTCGCGTAAAACTTTTATAACTCGGTATAAAGTTCTAAATTATTTATTGGTTTCACGAATCCATGACCTTCGTCACCTTTTACCATCCACCAGAAATCTTCGCCTTCCTTTTTACCGTTTTTCTTCAATTCCCTTCTGAGAACTTCTGCATGTTTTATATCAACCCTCCAATCAAGTTTTCCATGGACTATGTACAATGGCGTTTTGATTTTATCAACCATGTTGATTGGTGATACATCATCAAGATAATCCTTTTCAGTTTGGTAATCTCCAATTTCTATTTTTTGTTGCTCATCCCATATCTCCCAAACTTTTGGTCTTTCTGTGTATAAAAGTTTCATGTCAGTAACACCAACATAATTTACAGCACATTTATAAAGATCAGGAGTTTTAGTTATTCCAGCCATCACTGCATATCCGCCATAACTAGCTCCGTGGATACAAACTTTATTGGGATCAGCTATACCTTGACTTACAGCCCAATTTACTGAGTCTGTGACGTCATTTTGCATTTTTCTACCCCATTCTTTGTTAGCTGATTTAACATGACTTCTTCCGTATCCAGTTGATCCTCTAAAATTCATACTTAATACAGCATATCCTCTAGATGCAAAAAACTGATGTTCACGGTTATACCCCCAATAATCTCTAGCGTTAGGACCTCCATGAGGATTTACAATTAAGGGGAGATTTTTTCCATCTGAATTAACAGGTACAGTTAAATATCCGTTTATAGTTAAACCATCTCTAGCTGTGAACTCAATTGGAATCATGGGTGACATTTCATCTTTGTTAATCCAGGGTCTAGATTTAGCTATAAATGAAATTGAGCCTGTATTTCTATCATAAAAATACATTTCTCCAGGATTTCTATCACTCCATGTAGTTATAATTGCTTTGTCTTCATTTTTAGTCCAGCTACCAATGCTTACCTTATCATCAGGAAACGATGCTTCAATTGATTTATAGACATTTTCTAAATCTTTATCTAGCCATACTCTCTCAGGTTGCTCTCCATAATATGATACATAAACTGGTTTTTCAGTTTTTTCTGATATAGCTATTCCACCAACATCATATCTTGGATGTTCAAAGATTTTTTCAATGAATTCGTCGTTATAGGTATCATAAAGCCACAATGCATCTGTATCTGAATTATCTATTACAGTTCCATCACTGGCTACAGCTTGACCACTTACATATGCATACCTTGGATCATAATCATATGAACTTATTCCAAAGCTGGGTTCTTGAAATTTAAATTTTCTAAGTAATTTAAAATCTGATTTATTATCATTCCTATGATAAAGATATGTATAAAGTCCTTTTACAGCAACATATCCTCTGACATTTCCTTGTTGATCTATTGCCCAACCTAAAGCTGTTTGATTATCAATAACAGGGTCTTTAGCAAGCATCGTTAATTTCCCTGAATATATATTCAATTTATAGATGTCAGTAACAGTTGGCCTTCTTTTATTATAGGAAACAAGAACATGTTGATCATCTTCGTAAAGAGTATCCATTAAGTTAGCACCAGTAGGGTACCCATCTTCCCACTTACCAGGTACCAATAGTTTTGGTTTAGTGCCATCAACATTAATAGCCCACATACTATACGCATCAAGACCTGCTTGAGGTTGTCTGTAAAATGCTATTCTTGAATCGCTAAGCCATGTAAACCAAACAATTCTTGCATTACTTGCAGTTCCGCTAAGAACTTGTGGAGTATTAGTTTCTAAGTTAATTACTAATAACACTCTTTGAGATTGATCATCTTCATCGGCGCTAATTGAGCACTGAGGTCCAGATGCTGGTACCATAGCAGCAAAATACTTGCCATTTGGTGATAAAGTTCCACTCGTCATAGCTGATTCACACCAAAAATGCTCAACTGGTATTTTGGCATCTGCATTTATAAACATTGAAATAGATGTTGAAAACATCAAAACAGGCAAAAAGAATTTTTTCATGTTAATTTCCTCATATTTTATAAATATATTAAAAACACATTTAATTTAACAATTAGATTTATTATATGTCAATAAAACTTTACATTTTGTATGTATTTTTAAAAGACAATAAAGTATTTGCACAATATCGCTAATTAATTAATAATAATAATGGATATTATTATTGTTAACACATAAACAAGGGGATTTTGTTATGTTAAATAAAAGAAACTTATTTTTTGCACTAGCCTTTGGCCTAGTTTTTTCTACATCGAGTTATCTCTATGCAGATAATCCTGGTGAGGATGTAGCTCCTGAAGTTGCTGAAGTTGCTGAAACACAAGAAGAGGTTGTTACCGAAGAAGTTGCTGAAACTTCAGCAGCATCAACTGATTCAGGTTCAACAGCATCTGACTCTGATACAGTTGAGCTTACTAAAGTTAGTGTTACTGGTTCAAGAATCAAAAGAACTGATATTGAAGGACCTCAGCCTTTGGTTGTTATTACAAGTGCTGATATTGCTCAAGGTGGATTCATTTCAGTATATGAAGCGGTATCATCATTAGCACAAAATACTGGCCAAACTGTAATGGATGGTTTAGGTGGCGGTACAAATGATGCTACAACTAACCAATTAAACCTTCGTGACTTTGGTCCTGGAAGAACCCTTGTATTAGTTAATGGAAAAAGAAGAGCTAATTATCCTTATCCATCTGGTGACGGTGATGCAGCGTTTAACTGGAATAGAATTCCGATTGGACTTGTTGAGAGAATAGAAATTCTTACAGCTGGAGCCTCTGCTATTTACGGTGCTGATGCTGTGGCTGGTGTTGTTAACGTCATTCTTGTGGATGGTACTGAAGATATCTCTGTTCAATTAAGAGGTGGTGTTCATCATCCATTCACAAACAGAGCATCTGGTGAATCATTTAACGTAGAAATTAGTGGTGGTGGCTATTTTGATAATGGTAGTTATGTATGGGGTCTAGAACTTGATTCATTAAACCCATTAAATGGTAAAGATAGACCTCAGTTTGATGAGTATGGTGACGAGCCTGTTAGTTTTTATCAATATGGTATGTGGGCTGGATACTGGGCAAGTAGTGCTAGCTTTGCTACATCCTTTTTACCACAGGAAATGGGTGCATCTACCACTTGTGAAGATTTAGGAATGTTTGAAGATAATATGGCTAACTATGGTTGGGCTGCATTTGGAAGAACAGAAAGAAATGCTTACTGTAACTTAGATGCTGTTAAATATAGAACAGTTAGAAATGGATCTGACAGAGGTTCTGCTTATTTAGCTGGTTCATATACACTTGAAAATGGCATTCAATTAAACGCAGATGTTCATTACTGGGAATCTGAAGCAGAAAATGTTTACTTCCCATATTTTGTTCAACAAGCATATGATGCACCTTACATCATTAACAATAATGGTGAAATATTAGGCGCATTTGGTACTGACTACACTGGAGGTTCAATTGATCCTGGGGTATGGGACAGTTATGGTTTTGCCTATGGTTTTGGTCAAAGATTTTTTGCTGAAAAAAATTGGCAGGGAGATTATACAGAGGATACTCTTTCCTATACATTAACAGCTGCATCAACCTTTGAATTCCGTGATTCTATTTGGGATTGGGAATTAGCTTACATTAAAGATGAATACAATTACCTACAAGGTGCAGAAGAGGTTATGAATGACTCTTTAGATGCATGGTCATGTGGTGGTGTTATTGATTATTATCCGCAACTTTGTACTGCTGGAGCATACGGTTATAGCGTCTTTAACCCTGATACGTATTGGGGTACATACGAAATGGCTAGATCATATGGTCTATGGCAATATGCATATATTGAAGGTGAATCTAGTTCAGAAACTATTCAATTTACTACTAGTGGAGATATATATACATTACCTGCAGGTCCAGTAGGTTTCGCATTTCACTATGAAGATACTTCTACTGATTATTTAATTGATCCAGGTCCTCAATATGACGCTGATAATGTATGGGGTAATTCAACTACAGAGGGTGGTGGTGAGAGAACAAGAACATCATATGCTCTTGAGTTTTCAATCCCAGTAACAGCAACATTTAATGTTTACTTGGCTACTAGAAATGATGATTATGATGAGATTTCTACTCAAATTGGTGATAGAAGAACTGATCAGGTTACTTTCTCATGGAAACCTACTGATAATTTACTAATTAGAGGTGGATGGGGTGAATCATTTGCTGCCCCAAGCTTACCTTATATTTATAAGGGAGAATCAGGTTCATTTGGTACGCCTTGTGACTATTATGGAAGATGGTTAAATACTGGCGAAACCCTTGATGGATTATGTACTGGTTATACTCAATTAAATGCTCAGCTTGTGTCTCAAGGTAATAGAAACCTTAGAGCTGAAGATGGAGAGAACTATAATTTTGGTATTGTTCTTGATGTAATTAACACATCAAAAGTTAAGTTGGATATGACTTTAGATTTTGTTGAACTTGAGTTAAACAACATTGTGTCAGCTACTAGCTCTAATGGAGTATTGGTTGATGAAATGATTTGTAGAGTTCAAGAATCAGGTGATACTGTTCAAGGTTTCTCTTATTCAGCAGGATATTGTGCTGATATCTATGCTTCTGTTATTAGAGGAGCAGTATGGACACCTCAAGGTGGTGGTACAGCACCAGATATAACTCCTCCAGAAGGTGGTATTACATCTGTAGAATATGGTTTTATTAACCAAGCTGGAACATATTATAGAGGAGCAGATTTCTCTATGGATGCTAGATTTATTACCGATAATTTAGGTGATTTCTTCTTAGGACTTAACATAGCTTATGTTGATGATGAAAAAAGAAGTGATGTTGAGGGTGATCCTTTTGTATCAATCATGGGTCAAGAAAGAAGACTAAGATCAAGAAGTTACTTATCTCTTAGCTGGACTAAAGGAGATTGGGCAGCTGGTATCTCAACTTCAAGAATTGGTTCAATGAACTATAGAACTAGTTGGGCTCCTGATCCAACTGGAGGTAACAAAATTAATCCATATTTCGATGTTGGATCATTTGTTAGATATAACATTTCAGATGGACATTATGTAGGACTATCTGTTTCAAACTTGTTTGACGATATTCCTGAATATAATGAAGATTTAGGATGGCCTTGGTTTGCAAGATACTATTACTCACCTGTTGGTAGAGAAGTATTCTTGACATACAGATACACTTTTTAATAATTAAAAAGATCTAAAAATCCCCTCTATATGAGGGGATTTTTTTTCTAATTAACTATATTTGTTTATGTTTAAAAAACATATAATAATTATGCATAAAAAAGGACATAATCATGATGGCATTTAAGAATATATTTATTCTATTAGTATTACTTAGTTCTAATTTTTCTATTTCTCAAGAATCAACCCCTGAATCATCAGTTGCAAATGATAGAGAATTATTAGAAGAAGCTATTTCACTTGAAGCTTCCTCTGCTAATGCAGCTGCAGATAGACAAAATTATATTGATAATCTTGATTCTCAAATTATCCAACTAATTGGAGATATTCAATTTTTATCACAACAACTTGATTTGACTAATATTTATAACAGGCAGATGCAAGAGTTAATAAATTCTCAAAATTTAGAAATACAATCTATTAATGAGCAAATGGTTGAATTAGATAATACTAATAGAGGCATTTTACCAAAATTAGAAGAAATGGTTTTAACACTCGAGTCTATAGTTCAAAATGATATACCTTTTCTTTTAAATGAAAGAAATTCTAGGATTGAAACCTTAAAAGAAATTCTTCTTCAATCAAATGTCTCCACTTCCGAAAAGTTTAGAAGAGTTTTCGAGGCTTATCAAATTGAAAATGAATATGGTAGAACAGTTGAATCGTACAGAGATGAAATTTTTGTAGATGGCAATGCATATAATGTAGAAATTTTTAGACTTGGAAGAGTTGGGCTTTATGCAAGAACATCTGATGGTAATTTTAATGCTATGTATAGCAAGAAAGAAAAGATGTGGATTAAACAAAAAGGAATAGATAGTGAACTAGTTATTGCATTAAAGATAGCTAGAAAAGAGTTACCGCCATCTCTTTTAAAACTACCAGTGGAGAAATTTTAATGAATAAAAATGTATTAATAATAGGATTCCTTTTTATATTTTCATCAATTTCTTTTGCTCAGGAAGGGGTTGAAGTAGAACCTTCAGAGCTTGAAAAATTAATTATCAATATTCAATCAAAGGTTGATGTTGAAAAAAGATTTGATTTTAGTAGAGCAAATTCTAAAGAAAAACAACTTGCTGATTTAAAGAAAATTAATAAAAAACTGGAATCTGACTTAAAGGCTGCAGAAGATCTATCTACAAGACTAATTGATCAATTTGATAAAAATGAAAAAACTTTATCAGAGCTTGAAGAGAAACTTACTTTAAAGCTTGGTAACTTGGGCGAAATGTTTGGTGTTGTAAAACAAGTCTCCGGACAAACTAGAGGAGAGTTTAAAAATTCAATTACCAATATTGATAATCCGGATAGAGATCAGTTTTTAAAAAATCTTGCTGAATCTAAAAAACTTCCAGATTTGTCTGACATTTCTTCGCTATGGGTTGAGCTTGTAAAAGAAATAAGAAATGCTGAATCTATTAAAGTATTTAATACTAATGTTGTTAGTGCAGATGGAACTAACAATGAATTAGAAATATTAAGAATAGGTACCTTCTCTATAACTCATGAAGGAATGTTTCTTAAGCATTTGGTTGATACAAACCAAGTTGAATTCCTTCCATCGCAACCTACTGGAGTAAGCAAAAGAAAACTTAAAAGCCTTCAAAATGAAAATGAAGGAACTTTTGTAATTGATATTGACCCTACTAGGGGCGCAATTCTAGATAAACTTATACAGAAAAAAACGTTTTTCCAAAGAATCTCTGATGGTGGTCTGGTGGGTTACGTAATTATCCTACTAGGCTTGGCCGGTGTTGCGCTGGCAGGTGAAAGAATTTATGTTCTAAAAAATGTTTTAGATAGCATAAAAAAACAAGAGGAAAGTGACACTGTTGACAGCAATAACCTCTTAGGAATGTTAATTGAAACAGCAAAAGCAAATATCAATGAATCATTAGACTCTTTGGAACTTATTTTAGATGAAAAAGTTCAATCAATTACACCAACAATTGAAGTCAGGGTTAAAGCTATAAAACTTATTGCAACTGTAGCACCTTTATTGGGGTTATTGGGTACTGTTATAGGTATGATTGAAACTTTCCAAGCCATAACATTGTTTGGAACTGGTGATCCTAAATTAATGGCTGGTGGCATATCTCAAGCTCTTGTAACAACTATGCTAGGTTTGATAGTAGCTGCTCCATTATTATTTATGCATTCTTATGCTGAGAATTATTCCAAAACAATAATTTCCTTCTTAGAGGAAAAGGCATCTGGAATTGTCGCCAACAAAACAAAAAAATGATAACGGATATTTTTAAAACCTATTCGAATTTTATCTACCAAGGCGGACCGGTAGTTTTTATTTTATTTCTGATAAGTCTTTATCTATTTGTATTAATTTTTGCTAAGTTTAAATATCTATTTTTTGATATTAGTGAAGTTCAAGATCAATATAAGAAGAGGCTGTCAGAAATTAATAATGATGAGTTTTATTTATTAAATTTGTCATCATTAAAATGTGATTATAGGAACATAATAAATAAAGATTTCTTTATCATACAAACATTAATAGCTTTATGTCCTGTTTTAGGGCTTTTAGGAACTGTTACAGGAATGATTGAGGTATTTGATGTCGTTTCATTCTTTGGCACTGGTAACGCAAGAGCGTTAGCTTCAGGCATAACAAAGGCAACTCTCCCGACAATGACAGGCATGGCTATCAGTATAGTAGGGCTTTTAACCTATACCGTTCTAAATAGTAAATCACAATCAATTATTTCAGAATTATGAGAAGAAGAAAAAAAATTAATCAAGAAGAGACTGGTTTAGATTTAACCCCAATGCTTGATATTGTTTTTATCATGTTGATATTTTTTATTGTCACTACATCTTTTGTGAAAGAAGCAGGTATTGAGGTTAATAGACCAAATGCTGAAACTGCTGAAAGAAATGAAAAAGGCAATATTTTGGTTGCTATATCTGAAAATAATGAGATTTATATAGATAGAAGAAAAGTTGAGTTAAGGGCTATTAGACCAAATATTATTAGACTAAGGGCTGAAAATCCTGAGGGTGCTGTGATTATTCAAGCTGATAAAGCATCGCAAACTGGCCTTCTTGTTGAGGCTATGGATCAAATAAGATTAGCAGGTGTATTAGAGATTTCTATTGCTGCAGAAAATGATTAAAAATTATTCAGGACATTTAATTGGATTGTTAGTAGCAATTTCGTTTTTTTTATTGCTTGCATATATCGTAAAACCAAGTTCTGAATCATTAAAAACAGAAAATTCATTTCGTGTAGTGGATTTTATAAGGCTTAAAAAAGATACTTCACTTAAGGAAAAATCTAGAAATATACCTGACAAGCCTGAACCACCTAAAAAACCACCACCACCTGACTTAATAACGCCTGAATTACAGGCTCCACCACAAGCACCTAATCTTGATATTGAGTTTCCCGATATAGCTGTGCCTACTGATTTTAAGGGTGCTTTTTTGGGACCTCAAAATCAAGGAGGTAATTCACAAGTTATTCCTCTTGTTAGAATTAATCCTCAGTATCCAAGAAATGAATTATTAGCTGGAGTTGAAGGTTGGGTTAAAGTTAGATTTACTGTGGAACCTGATGGATCAGTTTCCTCTCCAACTATTGTTCAATCTAAGCCTCCAAGAGTATTTGATTCTGCAGCTCTGAGAGCTATAAAAAAATGGAAATTTAAGCCTAAAGTTGTAAATGGAATAGCTGTAACTCAAGATGGCACTCAAGTAATAGAGTTTAAAATTTTTTAATATGAAATCAAAATTTGTACTAGCTTTATTTTTAATTTTTTCAATCAATCTAATATCAGATGACGTTCTCGATGAAACTGTGTATTGGGAATTAACGAGGGTTGATACAAAAATTGAAGAAAAAAAATTTGATGAAGCTGAGCAAATACTTAAGAGATGGTATATAAAAAATTGGAGGTCAAGATCATACAATAAAGCAGTAATTGCCAGGACATATGGCTTCTTTTTATATCAGCAAGAACGCTATGATGAAGCAATAGAAAAGCTTCAAGTTGCATATGATGAGAAGGCATTACCATTGAATGAATCAACTTCACTTGTTCAAGCATTGGCTCAACTTTATGCCACTCAAAATAAAACTGATAAGGCAAAAACCTTATTACTAAATTTTATAGAAATAGCTGAAGCTAGTCCCAAGCCAGTACCAGGAATTCATAATGTATATGCTCTTACAGCATTAATATATGCATCTGAAGAAAGTTTTGATATTGCATATAAATATATCAATATGGCTATTGAAATTTCATCTTCTTTTAGAGAAGACTGGTATCAATTGAAATTTGCTATTGAATACAATAAAAAAGATTTTATCTCTGCTGAGAAATCAGCTAAAACTTTATTAGTTAATAAACCTAATAAAAAAAGATACTATATCCAGCTTTCAGCTATATATAACATACTTGAAAAATATGATCTTTCACTAGCAACTATGGAAGTTAGCTATATGAAGGGAATGTTAGAAAAACCAGAAGAATTTACAAATTTAGCAAGCTTTTACTTATTTAAGAAAAATCCAGTTATGTCAGCCAATGTTCTAGAAAATGCCCTAGATAATGAGAATATTATATTTACAAAGGCTAATGCTAAGCTGATATCTGATTCATGGCTATATGCTAAAGAAAGGTCCAGGTCATTAAAAGTTCTAAATAAATCTTTATCTCAAAATCCTGATGATATAAAACTAGCAAAACAGTATGTTGATATAGCATTTAGTGCATTCAATTGGACCGAAGTAATAGCAGGCATAAACAGACTCAATAAATTAGATTATCAAGATGATGGTAAATACCAATTAATGCTTGGTATTGCTCATTTTGAGTTAGATGATTCTAAGACTGCACTAGATTCATTTGTAAAAGCTAGCAAAAGTGAAAAGTATAAAGATTCAGGAATCGCTTGGATAGAATATTTAGAAGCTCTAAGGGGTTAGCTCTATTGATAAATAAAATAATTTTAATAAAAACTATCTTAATTAAATTTATAATTCATTTGAACTTTCTAAAATATCATTGTGTCTAAAAGAGTAGAAAAATAATGATTATTAAAACTGAAAATCTTAAAAGAATGTTTCAAGTTGGATCTGAAACAGTGGAAGCCCTAAAAGGTATTAATCTATCTGTAGAGAGGGGTGAATTTTTATCTATCATGGGTCCTTCAGGCTCTGGCAAGACAACTCTCATGAATATAATAGGGTGCTTGGATACTCCATCAGAAGGAACTTATTTTTTAAATAATAAATTAGTAAACGAGCTGGATGCGGATGAATTAGCATCAATTAGAAATAAAGAAATAGGCTTTGTGTTTCAATCTTTTCATTTATTAGCTAAAAATTCAGCTTTAAGTAATGTAATGCTGCCAATGAAATATGCTGGCGTGAAAGAAAGCGAAGCTATCAAAAGAGCAGAAAGTGTTTTAGATAAAGTTGGTCTATCAGACAGAATAAAACATTCTCCTGCTGAGCTTTCAGGTGGACAACAACAGAGAGTTGCTATAGCTAGAGCCTTAGTTAACAACCCAAGCATAATTTTTGCTGACGAGCCAACTGGAAATCTCGACTCACAAACAGGTGAAGATGTTATGAATTTATTCAAGGAACTTAATGATCAAGGACAAACTATAATATTAATAACTCATGAAGAAGATATAGCAATGCAATCAAAACGCTTAATTAATATAAAAGATGGTCTTATTGAATCAGATTTGAATATATAATTGGTTAATATATGAAAAATAAAAATACATTATATTTAGTTCTTGTTATTGGAATTTTGTCATCATGTGGTTCTAATAATGAGCCAGTTCAGCCTACTACTTTTTATAAAAAAGAAAATGTTGTATCAAAACAACTTGAATTATCAATAGAAGCTTCAGGTATTATAGAAGCAATATCTTCTGTTGAAATTAAGTCAAAAGCATCTGGCGAGGTATTATTTTTAGGTGCAGAGGTTGGTGATTTAGTTAAAAAAGGTTCTATTTTAGGTCAAATAGACCAGAGAACACCAAAGAATATTCTTGACCAAGCTAAATCAGACCTTGAAGCATCAAAAGTTAGATTAGAAAATGCAAAATCTCAATTTGAGAGAGGAAAAGAGCTTCATGCTAAGGCTAGTATTTCAGATAAGGACTTTGAAGCTATTGAAGAAAGTTATGCTCAGGCTAAATCTACTTTGGTTAGAAGCGAAGTTACTTTTGAAAATGCAAAAATTGCCCTAGATGATACGATTGTAAGATCTCCAGTAGAAGGAACAGTTATTTCAAGACCGGTTGAAGTTGGTCAGGTCATTTCTTCTCCAACATCTGCAATAGGTGGTGGAACAATCCTTATGACAATGGCAGATCTTTCAAAAGTTAGAGTGAGAGCATTAGTAGATGAAATAGATGTTGGTAAAGTATCAATTGGCCAAGTAGTCTCAATAAAAGTTGCTGCTTATCGCGATAAAGAATTTTTTGGAGTTGTTTCAAAGATTGAACCACAAGCAAGAATCGAACAAAACGTTACGACTTTTCCAGTTTTAATTGATATAGAGAATGATAAAAATCTATTATTGCTAGGTATGAATACCGATGTTGTTATTGAAGTTTTAAACAAAGAGGTCTCATTGAGCACACCAACTATGTCCCTTAGAACAAGAAAAGATATATATTCAGCTGCAGGTATATTAAATATTCCTAAAGATAAAGTAGATAATTTTTTAATTGAAAGCGTTGATGGTGAAAATTTTAATAAATTTATAGTTATAAAAGACTCAAAAAATGGCCCGGAGCTTACATGGGTAAAGATTGGAGAATCAGACCTATCTCATGTTGAAATTGTTAGCGGACTAGAGATAAAAGATACTGTTTTTATTTTACCGAGTAAAAGTCTTTTTGATTATCAAAAACGATTTAAAGAAAGGGTTCAAGCATCTTTTAGTTTCGGATAATGCTTTTTAAAGAATCAATTATTTCTGCTATTACATCGATAAAATCTAATATCGTAAGATCTTTTTTAACTACCTTAGCAATCATTATTGGTACTGCTGCTGTTATTGCAGTTATTGGTCTGGGTTCAAGTGCCAATAAAGCTCTTGATGAACAAATTGATGATTTTGGTCCGAGAACCTTAATTGTATCACCAGGCCAAAATAGAAGAGGGGCTGTCACTAAAGGTTTAATACCCTTAGATATAAAAGATGGTTATGCTCTTGCTAAAAATACAGAACATAATTGGATGATTTCTCCAAATATGGCTAGAAATAGACAAGTTAAATTTAATAATTCAAACATAAATGAAAGAATTAGAGCTAATTTACCAATCCATTTTCAAGTAAGGGGTTATGAGATTGAATATGGAAGAATTTTTACAGAGGAAGAAAATTTTGGTAGAAAAAGAGTTGTAGTTATAGGTTCTGCTGTTCCTAAAGAGCTCAAAACCACAGCTCAGGCAATTCTAAATCAAGAAATACTAATAGCTGGAACCGGTTACAAGGTTATTGGTGTTCTTCAAGAAGAGGGAAGTACTGGTTGGCAAAACCCTGACGAAGAACTATATGTGCCACTCTTAACTGGCGCTCAAAGACTATTTGGAACTCAATATGTAGACTCTATTAATGTTGGTGTTAAAAAAGACGCCAATGTAGATGAAGTAATGATGACTATTGAAAGAATTCTTAGAGCACAACATGATATAGGTCCAGGTGGCGATAATGATTTTAGAATCAGTGATTACAGTCAATTTTCAGACCTAAGAAGACAGGCAACAGGAATATTTACTGCATTAATTGCAGGTATAGCAGGAATTAGTTTAGTTGTTGGTGGTATAGGTGTAATGAATATTATGCTTGTATCAGTAACTGAAAGAACTAGAGAGATAGGTCTTAGGAAAGCGCTAGGGGCTACTCATAGAGCAATCATGTCTCAATTTATAGTTGAAGCTATACTTTTGTGTGTTATTGGGGGTTGTATAGGTGTTTTTCTGGGTACCTCAACTTTATATTTAATCGCCTCTTTGCAGGAATGGCCTTTTGCCATGCCTATAAGTGCAATGATTGGTTCTATAACCTTCTCAGCGATGGTTGGCTTATTTTTTGGTATATGGCCTGCAAGAAAAGCTGCTAAACTTGATCCAGCTATTTCACTCAGATACGAGTAATTCCTTATAGACATCCATTATTTGTTGAGTTTTCTTTTCCAATGAAAACTCTTCTTGGATATATTCAAAGATAGAATCTTGTTTATAAGACAAATTATCTACATAGCTTTCAACTAAATTTCTTAATGAGTCTAGATCATCAGGAATAGCAAGAAGTTCTTGTGGAAGAATTTCAGGCATGTGTCCAACTGAAGTAGAGATAACAGGTATTTCTAGCTTCAATGCCTCAAGCGCAACTCTGGGCCCACCTTCTTTTCTTGATGAAATAACCATCATTGATGCCTTTTGATAATATTTAATTAACTCCTCCTGACTTACCTCATCAATAATTTTTATTTTATTATCAAGTCCTAGACTACCAATTAAATCATTTAACTTTTTAAATTCGTTACCGCTTCCAATTATCATTAATCTAGCCTGAACTTTTATCCAAGATTTAATTAGTAAATCAAATCCTTTAACCTTTTCTAATCTACCAACAGCAATGACATATTCGGGTGTTTTATTAATTTTTTCTGGAAGTATTGGTGAGTACCAATTATTAACAACAATGGAATTTCTTTTAATAGACTTTTGCACATTTATGCTTGCGCAAACAAGCCTATCAGCTTTAAGAAATGGTTTATCTTTCTTTTTTATCCCATGAGCAGATGCAACATGTTTAATATTTAAGAATTTTTTAAGAATATTTACTATGCTCGCAGTCTTTGATCCATGTGTATGAATTAAATTAGCTTTTTGTTGTTTTATAAGAGAATAGATTCTAAATAAACCAATAGGTGAATTCCTACTATAGTCTTTAATAGAGACTATATTTTTGTTTTTAAATTTTTTGCTAATGTTTTCAGTGCAAATCAAAACAATATTACATTCTTTTTCTTGCTGAACAATTAATTCATTTACATATTGCTCCATGCCAGCATAAACATCACTTAATATCAGATGAATAATTTTCATTTAGAGTCTAAATTTAATTTTTTAATTAACTGATAGGCAACTTTCTCAACCTCAGAAAAAACTTCATGATATGGATTTTGAGACTTTATTTTAATTTTGTCTAAACCTTCAGCCATATTTATTTTTTCAATATAGCCAATTTGTTTATTGGTAATAAGAAGATCCATCTGTCTTGTTATTTTATTTTCTTTTTTGGAATTCATGTTAAACAGATATGTTTTACCTCTTGTAGATAATGCTTCATAGACCATATTTACACTGTCTTGTGTTATAAATTTTATAGATGCTATCTCTAGAATATTATCAAAACCTTTCTCAGAAATTGTTAGATTACTAAATTCATTTTTTAATTTAGATATTTCTTTGGTTATATTTTTTGGCGTTCTCCTTGAACTAAATAGAAACCATTTTTTTTCAGGATATAAGGTCAATATATATTGTATTTGTCTTAAAAGGCTTACTTCATCAAAGTCATAATGTTTGTTTACACCACCAAGTGCAATCAATCCAATATTTTCATCTACATCTTTAATGGATACTTTTGCTAAAGAGCCTTGAAAGTAAATAATATTTTCATTATTAGTTAATTTTTTTTCATCATGCAGTGGAGCACATATAACATCAAAATGCTTATGAAATAAACTTGGTACAAGAATGCTGACTAGATTTATATTCTTTTGATAGGTACTATTAAAATATTTTTTAATTAGCAGCATGCTAATATGAACAGAGCTTCCGGCTCCAACAACTAAATTTATATTGTTTTGATTACATTTATTTACTAAGTTTATAAATTCATTATTTTTATTAAAAAAGTTATTAGTTAGGTAATGAAAATAATGATTTAGTTTAGAGAAGTTATTAGTCTTATAGTTTTGTTCTATAAGGTTAATATCTATGGATTTAGATAATTCATCTATTAAAACTTTAACCTGTTTCTCATGGCCTTGTTTGCCATCTTTAATCCATAAAATATTCATGTATTCTTATTTATATACTCAATAACGATATACTCTTCTAAGTATAAATCTATTTTACTTAATATCGCTTGATAGTATATTTTTCATATGAAAGAAAATTTAAGACAAATTGCAATTTCATTGATAACTCAATATGGCGATGAGGCACAAACTATAGCAATGTTAAGAGCTGCTGAATATGCTGCACAACTCAACTCAGCAGAGTGGGCTAAATGGGAAGAAATAGCTATCTTAATTGAAACCATTGACGCACAACCGCATGACGGCTGATATTTTAGCAATATCAAAAACACATAAAATGCGTTAACCTAGAGTAATGAAAAATTTATTAGATAAAAAAGTTGTTGTAAACAATCTATTGTCTGCGCTTGGTGCTTGCATATGTATCAGCATGCTTTCTTTTCTACATTTTTCTGAATATGGTGATGTTTGGTTAATTCCGCCATTTGGAGCAACTA
>Ga0255761_10001999_pt1 | contig 18924 bp, 24 predicted proteins | sample 071ome_29_FD_179961 | JGI IMG/M metagenome (GOLD analysis project Ga0255761, IMG submission 179961) | Coastal salt marsh microbial communities from the Groves Creek Marsh, Skidaway Island, Georgia - 071407BT metaG (version 2) | ecosystem: Environmental > Aquatic > Marine > Intertidal zone >... | reverse complement strand
CGCCATAATCACGCTTTTTTCCATCAACAAATATTCCCATAGACGCCGTTTTTAATACAATATCGCTTGTATTGCTGCTGTTTTCAGCACATGCATGTAAATGCAAACTTGGGTTATCTAGTGATGGAACTGTATTAGCATTAGCATACTCAATGCTATGAACTAAATGCATTTCACCGTCATCTGGATCTTCAATGAAAAACCGAATTAATCCGAAGCCTAAATACTGTAAATCTATCTGAAATACGTTTCCCTTTGTCGGGTCGAGCGTCACTCCTGTTATTCCGTTTCCATCAAATATATCATCTCCGTTCCAGCTTGATTGAGCCACCCAATTATCCGTTGGCGAGGTGCCCGATAGTGTTTGAGCAAAAGTCCCCACAGCTGTAGTCGCGCTGCTTAATGTGTAGGTGCCTGTTTTAGATGATGAAGACCACGATGAGAATACAACTGTTGCTCCAACTGCCTTAGCTGTCCACCCACCCCCTACTCCTGAGTAATCATGCGAAGCAATTTCATTTGCGGTTGTTGTTGTGTCACCTGAATTTGTAACAGTCACCGTGGTTTCTGCATCTCCATCTAATGTTATAGTTATATCTTCAGCCGTAGAGCTTGCAGTCGTAACCGTCAATGTTCTTATTTCTGGTTTTCCGCCCTTTCTACGCATAATGCCGAACGAAGTGCCGTTATACCCAAAAAATAAACCCTCTCCACTGTCACCTATACCGATAACTTGATTGCTGTTAGCAACACCTGTCGTAAATACCCCTGTAAAACGCGCTCTATATCCCACTCCGGGTTGATAGCGTGCTATCTCTCTGCTGAGGATTGAGCTTGATTGATTAGCTGCTGCGCCCGTTGAGAGTTTCAACATAGAATTTTCTATACTGGAATTCCCTCCGTTATCGCGTACATCTATTATTAATGGGTTTATATTGTAAGTAAATAGAAGTTGAACCACTGACTCCATCTGAGTAACCAGAGACTCTCCAAAAGCGCCTTTAGCTTCTGGTGAGGGGGTAACTTGCAAGGATTTATGATCAGTTACAGTTGCCGTTGTATTGCCTATTCCAGAAATAACACTTTTAACAACTAATGCGTCTGCATCTTCGCTTATACTAAGATTTATAGGGGCATTGCCCTGCCGAAAGTGACCATAATAGGTATATAATTGGAATGTAGTTTGTCCTGTAGCACTATTAACAAATCTAGCCCTAAACTGTCTTGGCCCTTTAACAGCAGTATGAAATTCATGAATGTTGGCTGTTACTTGAAACCCTGCTGGTGGGAACGTTCTCCAATCTGTTCCGTTAACCGAAAAATCAAAATAAAGAGTTCCATCAGTATCAGAAAAGCATGAAACCATTACATCTGGATGGTTGTTAGTTTCTGCTGTTCCGGTATATGTTGCCCCGCTAGATAATGGAGTTGTAGAAGTGTTATCTGTACTTTGAACCCCAGCCGCAGTGGGCATTGGTTCATTTTTTGAAACATAGCCATCAAATGAATTATCATCACCTAACGCGATTTTGTTGGCCGGTATATGCACTCCACCAACTTCATCTGTTTTAAAAGTTGCGCCACCCGATCCGGCATTTGCTTCAACATTGTCAGCCATTTTGATATCCTACCCAATATATAGATTGCTGATAGTGTTCCGGGGGTGGTGAGAGTGAACTCATTATGATGCGAACCCCCGTATTAGGTCGTTCGCATCAGTATAGCACGCTTTATATCCGCTTATTAGTCATGTTTGCTTCGTGCATCTTTGACAACTCATTGATGAAGCTGATCAGGTTTTCTTCATGCTGAGCAGGAACCCAGATGGACTTCCTGATGTACCCTCTTTCTTTTTTCCTATCGTCACATCTACGACGGGCAATTAAAGCGTTCTTTCGTTTCTTGACAAGTTTCTTATCCATGCTATTCTCCTACATAACCTTGTGTGTGTTGTTTGAGTGTTCATGTACTATAGCAGCCATGAACACTCAATTCAACTATAATTTCACTTCCCCCGTCGAAAATTTTGCAAACCCCCCTAAATGCTCAATAAATGATAGCCATGCAGCCTGACCGGGCTCTTGATCCTTGCCTGTGTACTTCCAGTTGGGCTTTTTACACTCAACCGCACCGAATTGCGCTATCTTAGTACCCACCATATCCTGAGTGATCAACCGAGGTATGGCTAATATAAGATCGCTCGACTTAATACGCTTATTCATTTGAGTCGAATCGTTCGCTAATCCGTATCGAATCGGCGTTTGTTTAGCACCACACGACTTGCATTTAGCGGGGGTGGCTCCGACGTTATTTCTGAACGCGAACCCACCTTGGCGTGCAATATCGAATCGAACGTTTTGCTGAGACCATGCCTCCGTTTTACTGATAGCCTTCTCCGGTACGTTGAGCGACAAAGCGTCCGTCTGAATGCTCAGTAGTTCTGCCGCTGCTTGGGGGTGACGTTTAGCCCATTTCTTGAAGTCCATCGACAATATCCTCCGTGAATCTGTCTTTCATAAGATCGATTAATTTATCTGTTTGAGATGCGTTGAGTGTTCGCGCTGTTATCATATCGACGCCGAACCTGTTGTAGAAGCGACGTTGGATCTCACTCTCACTGCGATTCGGTTGTAACCCACACCACCACGCCATGAGTTCCGATAGCACTTTGCGTCTAAACTGAGCGTTCTTATACCTCTTCATATCTGCAGCACGGGCAATCATGGGCATACGTCGTGAGATCTGGTACCTCTGGTACTCTGATTCAGTCATGTTAGCCGATCGAAGTTTAGAGAACAGAGCGTTCAGCGCATCGACATCGAGTTCTGTTAAGTCACCAGCGACACGGGCTATCGGCGTAGCGCCTACGGGCTCAGGTACGTGGCCACAATACGGACAGGACTTGTGGAACGCTTGATACACCTGATTGCACATGACGTTAGTGCAGATCTTCTGCGGATCTCTATCGTCGGGCTTCTTACGCTTGATGTTCTTCTCTCGATCATTGAGAGTCCAAGCGCGTGGCCAAGTCGGCATTCCATTTCGCTCCCAGTTATTAACGGGATCGATGATTATGGCATTCGGTTTGTCTCCGTTAGCTATCGCCGCATGTCTACCTGCCTCCGTCGATAGATCGAAGCCCTGTGCGTAAACTGGCCTGAGCGCCCTACCTATCATCTGCAGATAACGCGCAACGCTGAACGTGACTCTCGCTAAGATAACGGCCTCTACTGCTGGCACGTCGAACCCTTCGTCGAATAGCCCAACGTTGATGAGCACTGTAGCACCCGTGCCGTCTTCGAAAGCATCAAGAGCTTTCTCCCGGACAGTTGGATCAGTCTCGCCCGAAAGCGCGACGGCTTTAACGCCCTTCGAGCTGAACTCATGAGCCATCTCTTCAGCAGTCGCAACATCATTAGCAAAGACAATCGTTCGTTTGCCGCGTGCGAATTTGCAATAATGCTCAAAGATATCACCGACAAGATGAGAGTCTTCGATACGAGCACGCATCTTCTGAGTGTTGATGTCACCTGATGCGGTGATCGGGATGTCATCGACATCGAGGTCGGTTTCTGGGGCGTGATATCTGAATGGGCTTAGGTAGCCCGACTGGATGAGGTCGTGCGTTGACGGGCCTTCGACTAGAACTTCTGCAAATCCTTTTGCATGAGAACCAAGTCCTTTCCCGTCTGCTCTCTCCGGTGTGGCGGTTACACCTAAGATCTGAGCGGAACGGAAAATGTCTAGCGTCTGGCCCCACCTCCCATCTTGGACGTAGTGGTGGCATTCGTCAAGTACAGCCAGAGATACCGTCTTAAGCCACGATTGAACCCGTCGATCGCGTTTAGTCGATGCGGATGTTAGCGTCTGAACAGACACCACGCCCACTTCTGAATTTGTATTTATGAACGACTTCTTGAGCACTCGTAAGTGACGACGCCTAGCCATTCTAATAACCGCGTTTGGTGCGATAATACGATGTTTTACGCCGAGCTTTGCCAGAGATAACGATATCTGTGCGATTATCTCTTTTCTATGCACTACCGCTGCAGACGCACCGTTGTGTTTTGCGATTCGATTCGAAAATACAATTGTCTTCCCGGCGCCGGTCGCCATAACGGCAAGAACACGACGAAAACGACCGAACGCTGAATCTATTCGATCATCTACATCTATCTGATACGGACGTAGTTCTATCATATAATCTATCCACCGCTTCCCTGTGTGCTCGATTTGTGTTTCGTCTCTTAAACTCAGCCACGGCGGCCTTACACCATGCCGCCCTTGCTTCATCCCTGTCTGGAAAGTAACCTAAGTGAGAGCCAACGACTGTGACTCGGTATGGGTTGCTGATCGTCATCCCGTGTGAAGTGTCGATGCCCATAGTCTCTTTGGCGTTCAACCCGTTTGCTATCTGCGATGAGACTCGATCCAAGAAGCAGCACACTTCCGGGCCGTACATATTACCGTCACCGTAGAGCCATCGATCTAACACTTTACCCTCCCATTTTTTCTTGACCATCCACTCTCTGAAGCAACTGAAGCGAAGCCACCGCGTGTCCACGGGGCTATCAGATCGTATGAGTCGGTTCCACGCACTGTAATAAGGGCACATCCAATACTTTCCGTCTCTCAATTGTTGAGTCGTATAGTTCGAATCGTTGATCCCCCTCTCTGCTACTAATGTCCTACGCAGTGTCACGTTTACCCCCAAATACTCTAAAAGATTTGCTCTCTGAGATCGGGATTAGTTTCTCCGACCCCTCCTTTTTCTCAGCGAACATCGGTCTAACGACATCGAATGCTCTCCTAACTTTAGCCGGTAAGCTGTTTCTAATCTGAGCTACCGTCTTAACGCTACGAGTCTCGGCATCAACACCAAATTGCGTTTTGATCTGATCGATGACATCCTCGTTGTCACCTTTCCACACCCACTTACCGGCGTTCCGCCCCATAGTGTAACCTGTGCTCGATGAGCCATTCTCGATTCGATACTTGATCTCATCTTCCAACGACTGAAAGCGCTTTTCAATCATCTTAGAAGCTCGTTTAAGCATCTCATACTCTATGCCTATGTCCGTATCATCCATAATATCAACTTCTAGTGGGTCGTCGGCAAGGTCGATGGCGTTATACGATGCTTTTCTAGCCGCACCACATATACCGATCGCAGGACACGAACGACAATGCTGCCCTGTAGTTAACGTTGGGTTCGGCCCCTTCGCTTCGTGTGCCTTATCGTGCAACTGACGATAGAGGTCGTTTAGCTCATATGACATCACGCTCCACGATCGAACCGGCCCAGTGGCAGTGTAGGATCTCGGCTGAACAACCCTGAAGACGAATTCCACGGGTATGTTTATGCCCCAAAAATTTATCAGACCAATTGAGTAGTCGATGAGCTGAAAGTTTCGATACGCATCGACTGGTGAGCGTCCGTTCTTATACTCATAGACGTATACTTTACCCTCTGCACGATCATACGCTGCGAAGTCAACGAACCCTCTGTGACCCTGAAACACTTGAGGCATTTGGATCTCCTGCTCTACGACATGCTCTAATCCGAGCAGGGGCGTTACAGAATCGATCATCACAACGGCGCAGTTAGCCATCTCTTCGTCTACTACACGTCCGTTAGATAGAGGGAGCCCGATCAGCGATACCGGGTCGATGTCGTTAGTGAGACAAGTAGAGATCAACTCGTGAGTTGCGATACCAAGATCACGTTCATCGTTAGCCCTGTCGTCATCTCTGCAACGGCTAATAGCCGTCGCAGATCCAGAACAGTTGCCCCATTGGTATGCGCCTGACGCTTTCAATGAGATTTTAGACATCCTTCAACTCTCCTTTAAGTATCTCAAATATTCGATTCACGTTTTGCTGAATCTCTTCTTCGGTGTTAGGCGGGAACATCATCGGGACATTGATGCCCGTACTCTTATATGCCTTATTAACAGCATCGTTCTCCAAGAACCCGCTAGCTTGCTTCTCACTTATCCAAGCGAACAACTGAGCAGCATTCGAGGGGGCCGCTTCTTCCTGCGGTGGCTCCGAGCCGACAGGAGGCAGCAGCGGATCTGGGTTATTGGGTGTAGCGAAAGCCTTTTTAAGCCTCTCGTCATTTGACTCTTCTTCGTCGAAAAGAGACTCCGGCTCAGGTACAAAGTTTGGATTCTTTTCGTCGTACCACTCTTTAAACTCTGCGTTAGAGAGACCTTTTTTAGCTTTCCAGAACCCTTTGCGTGGGCCGGACTTAACTAACTCAGGCATGCAGTAGTCTTCGTTGAACATTACGCCGTTTGCGTCCAACTGTGGGACTTTAGGCTTCTCTTCTTCTACTACCTCTACTGGCGCCTCTTCTTTTACAACCACCTCTGGCTTCTCTTCTACTGCCACAGGCACTACTTCGTCACTTGCCCACTCTATAAGAGCTTTTCCAATAGAAGCGGCCAGTTTTTTGTCTTCGGGGATTTTTATCTCGATCATCAAAAATTTCTCCATTTGTTGTTGACAGAACTGAATACTAATATTAATATCGTCTCATGTCAACAAACAACGGAGAAAATAAATTATGCCAATGATCGACGAAAACTATGTAAAAGTATGTGGATGCACAATCGTGTGGGACGGTATCACCGCCCCTGACAAGGATCAAAACGGGCAACCTAAGTACAAGCTGAAGCTCGCCGCATCTGCGGGTTCACCCGACGTGATGCTACTTGAGCAACTTGCTCAAAGCACACTTCAAGCTAGTCAGAAGTTCCAAGGCGTGTTGCCTCCCGGCGGACGTATGCCTGTCACCCAAGCACAACCGGGTGAGTATAACAACCTACTGAACGGGTACATGATATTCAACGCAAAGACGGGGAAACTGCCAGACGTTTACTCGGAGACGGGTCAGCTTCTCGATATCATGCAGTACGGTCAACTACTGTACGGCGGCCAACAGGTAGACGTACTGGTGCATTGCTACGACTACGACAACATGGGCAATAAAGGAATAGGCATCGGTCTCGATGGGTTCGCTATCATAGCGAGCGCTCAAGCGCCAAGACAATCGTTTGGCACTGGTGGGATCAATACAGCTAATGTGTTTGGTGGTGGTGGTGCCGCTGTGCAGCAGAACCCGGTGATGCAACCGCCAGTACAGCAACCTCAGCAGTTCGCGCAACAGCAACCTCAGCAGTTCGCGCAACAGCAACCTCAGCAGTTCGCGCAGCAACAGCACCCGGTGATGCAACCGCCAGCTCAGATGGGGTCGCCGATGCAGCAGTACCAATCACAGCAACCAGACCCACAACAGTCTATAATTCAACCAATGCAGGCCCACAACATGTTGCCTACGCAGTAAGCGCTAGGCCGTCACACACACACACACACAAGGAGGGTGTCGTATGTTTGAGATCGACGAGAGAGTCATAATAGATCGACAAGCGGGAGTACACATCGTACTCGCCATAAACAGTGATGATACTATCACATGCGCTGGATACGTCGGTACACATCGATACCCATCCTATCAAGTACACAAGTACAAGGATGACAACGGATGCTTTTTATCGACTTTGAAACATACTCTGAGGCAGGCTACCGCATTGATCCAGTCACTCACAAGGTAAAAGGGATAGGTTCACAAGGCAAGGGGGGTCTACCGGCGGTAGGCACCCCAGTCTATGCAGAACACCCATCAAATCAGGTAATCGTACTATGCTATCAATTTGACGACGGCCCAACGTTTCGTTGGACTGCCATGCACCCCACTCCTACCGACCTACTCGAATACGTTGCGTCAGGCGGCCCTGTGTCCGCGTGGAACATAACATTCGAATTCTACGAATGGAACATGGTTTGTGTTCCCCGTCTTGGTTGGCCACCTCTTAAACTCTCCCAGTGCTATTGTTCGATGGCAAAGTCACGCAGATTCAGCCTACCCGGAGCCCTTGGTGCTTGCGCGAAGGTACTCGGATCAGATCAGCAAAAAGACAGCGAAGGTAAGCGACTCATTCAGAAGCTATGCCGACCCCACACCCCCACTAAGGTTCGACCGGGGGTGAGATGGACTGCAGACCTAGCATGGGACGACTATCTCGCTATGTTCGATTACTGCGAGCAAGATGTTCGAACTGAAGTCGCTCTGTCGAAGCTAATACCAGATCTCACTGAGAGCGAAAGGCAGACGTGGTTAGTCGATCAGACTATAAACATACGCGGCGTAGCGGTTGATGTCGAATCTCTTGATGCCGCACTGGCTATATTGTCTCAAGCTGAGCTCAAATACACCAAAGAGCTAATCACGATCACGGAGGGCGTCGTGAACAGCGTCAACGAGAATGCACGCTTCATCGAATGGCTACGGATGGAAGGCGTTCGGACGCCAAACATGCAGAAAGAAACAGTCGATAGCCTACTAGAATCGGGCAAACTCACCCACCACGCTCGCAGAGCATTAGAGATACGACAGACCCTCGGACTCGCCAACGTTAAGAAGCTCCACATCCTCAAGCGACAAGTTAGTCGTGATGGACGCCTACGCGATCAATACATGTACTGCGGCGCTGATCGTACAGGTCGCGCATCGGCAGGGGGTGTTCAACTTCAGAACATAACGGCGCGTGGCCCTGCTAGTTACACCTGCGGTGAGTGCGGGACTATATTCGGCAAGGTCGATGCCTGTCCGCGCTGCGGTAACTTCGTCGACATCGAAGAGAGACGTGAGTGGGACATCGATGCGGTTCAGCAGGCGCTCGTAGACATCTCGCACAGAGACTTATCACAGGTAGAGAGGGCATGGGGTGATCGACCTGTAGAACTGCTGTGCGGCGTCCTGAGAGGTCTGTTCTGGGCACGCGAAGGGCATGAGTTGATTTGCTGCGATTTCAGCGCGATCGAGGCGGTAGTCTTAGCCTGCTTGTCTCGCTGCCAATGGCGCGTGGAGGTATTTAGCACACACGGTAAGATCTACGAGACGTCTGCCGCTAAGGTAACGGGCAAGTCGGTCGAAGAGTACATCGAATATAAGAAAACGACAGGTGGTCATCATCCTGATCGAAAACTAGGCAAAACTATGGAGCTCAGTTGTGGGTATGGCGGATGGCTATCAGCTTTTCGCAATTTCTATAAGGGTGATATGACCGATGATGAGATCAAAAAGGTCATTCTGAAGTGGCGAGCCGACTCACCTGAGATCGTGGATTTCTGGGGCGGACAATACCGATGGTGTGGGCCGGGTAAGTGGGATTATCGATACGAACTCCACGGACTCGAAGGCGCTGCGATCATGGCGATCAAGAACCCCGGCCAGAGGTATCACGTTTATGATATCTCGTATGTAGTGGCCAACGATGTTCTATATTGCACCTTGCCCAGCGGTCGCAACTTGCATTATCACAGACCTAAACTCGTGCCGACTGAAGATCGACTTAATCGTGGGCCTATGGAGCAGATCACGTTTGAGGGATGGAATTCGAATCCGCAGAAGGGTCCGATCGGGTGGATCGTTCAAAGCACCTACTTTGGAAAAATCACGGAAAACTGCGTACAGGCTGTCGCAGCGGACATACAGTTCGAAGCGATTAAGCGTCTTGAAGCTAACAACTACCCCATCGTTATGCACACTCACGATGAGGCTATTGCCGAAAAACCGATCGGGACTGGGAGTTGGCAGGAAATGGCAGCTATAATGTCAGAGAGGCCGAGCTGGGCATCATGGTGGCCGATAAAGGCAGACGGTTGGGTGCATAAACGATATCAGAAGGACTGATTAAAGATGGACATACTGATCATTCAGATCGGGCTAGGGATAGCCATAACGTTAGTAGGCTTTTTGTTAAAACGTGCGATACAATCGTTGGACATCACTCTACAAGAAATAGTCGCAACGATACACGGCACATCGCATGGCGACAACGGATTGAAAGGCAGAGTTATGGTACTTGAAGAAAAGGCTAACGAGACTGATCAGCAGATCCAAAAGTTTTATGAAACCTTAGATAGAATAAGGGTTCAAATACAAAAGGAGGCGGTGAAAAATGCTGAAAGTTTTGGAGAAGTTAAGACGGATATGCGGGAAGTCCTTGCAACCGTCCGAGAAATTCGTAATAGACGAGATACTTAGTCGTCATTTCAGAAAATCTGAATTTGCGTGTAAGTGTGGGTGCGGTTTCGACGATGTTGATCCTGAGTTGGTAGAGTTATTAGAAGAGGTGCGTTCTTACTTCGGGAATCGCCCTATCCGCATCTTGAGCGGCTGTCGTTGTGAGAGTCATAACAAGACCGTTGGCGGTTCGCCTAAGTCACAACACATGCTAGGTAAAGCGTGTGACTTCTATGTTGATGGCGTTGAGAGTCTGTTCATCACTGCGTATCTTCGTAATCGTTACCCGACATCTCTAGGGATTGGAGAGTATTCGTCATTTACGCACGTCGATGTTAGATCAGAAAAAGCGAGGTGGTCGTCTTGAAAGGTAGATCGAAACGTCCAAAGCACGGGACGAAAGCTGCGAAAGTCTGGGAAATATTAGACATCCAACGAAAACTTACTGGGAAAATCAACACGGCGGAGGTCTATATGATCTGCGCTGAAATGGATTTAAGTAGAGAGACAGTCCACAGTGCTATCGGACGGTACAAAAAACATTACGGAGCTAGACTATGATTCGAGTTTTTATCGGTTGCGATGACGTTGAGATGCTGGCGTATCACGTTTTAGCAGATTCAATAATGCGCCACTCTTCTGTGCCTGTTAGCATCACCCCCATTCGTTTAAGCAACTTAGCTCACATATACAGCAGGCCGCGTGACGAGAGACAGAGTAACGAATTCTCTTTCACTCGTTTCTTAGTGCCCTATTTGTGCGGCTATGAGGGCACGGCGATCTTCATGGATTGCGACATGCTTATGCGTGCTGACATCGCGGAGCTTACGAAATACTTCGAAAATTATCGATTTAATGTCGCGTGTGTGCATCACGACTATGAGCCTAAGAGCGACGTAAAATACCTGGGGAACGTGCAGTACACCTACCCTCGCAAAAACTGGTCTAGCCTGATGTTGTTTCGATGCGACTTATGCCGAAGACTCACGCTCGACTTCGTTAATACGGCGAGCGCAGAGGCACTTCATCGAATGTATTGGGCTCCAACTATTCAAAAGATAGACCCGACGTGGAACTGGCTCGTAGGTGAATATGAGTATAGAGGCGACGCTAAGTTGATTCACTGGACCATCGGAGGGCCGTGGTTCGAGGAGTATGAGAATACCGACTATGCAGATGAGTGGTACCAAGCGCTGAGACTTGCGACTAATGTCGAACGGCCAAGTAGCAAGTTGACATTTTCGGGTGTGTAGGCTATATTTATACCGTTGAAAGAGTATCAGTGAGTAGTTACGGGGGGCTTATCCTTCCCCCCTTTTTTCCTACCTATTTAGTTCATCTATCCGAAATTTCAAGTTGTAATCCATCTCTGCGATATTCTGCGACTTGATCGCTGAAAAATCCCCGATGAATACAGACGAGATCCACAGACCTATCGGTATAACTATCGTACCCGCCGATGCTATTGACACCAGTGTCAGAATGATACCCGCCGTTAACGATGAGTAACATAGACCGAGTGGGCCGAACAATAGAGTCAGCACTAGGCTGACCCCTCTTGACTTACTGTGAGCAGCAACGTACTCTTGTTTAGATACTATCATTACTTTTCCTCCTTTCGGTTGAGTACATCTCCAAGGGGCGCCCTTACCGCCCCTATTTTTTTTCTACCAACGGTTTGCAGTAGCGTGACGCTTAACCACTTTCTTCGGCTTGCTCTTAAAGAAATGAGACAGCACGACCATAGTGATGGCAAACAGCATGCACGTCTGAAACATCTCCATTTTATCATGCACACTGTCTGAGTTGATTATCGCAACTGCACTTATCGTTAAATAAATTAATGCTAATAACATATGAATTCCCTCTCTCTCTGTCTGTTAGTTAATCTAATTTACTACGCTGCACCTACAAGCATGATCCTGTCTGGGTAATCTGTGATCGGCTTTCGCAATTTCTTTCCGTTCACAAACTCATTCCAGTACAACACTAGATCATACATAATCACACCCGAACTACCCCGTGTCGAAGCAGTACGTTTATCTAAATATTGATCACGAAGAAAATAACTTGGACACCCTTTTGTTATGTCTAGACCAAGTTCAACGCGATGATGAAATTGCTCTAACCTCTCTCGATAGTTCACTTTTATCAGAGCATACATAGCTGCCCACATCGATTCTGGGATAACACTGCGGCCCCTTGGGCGCTTTCGTCTGTATATGAAAACAGCATCCGAGATCACTGGATTCTCTTCGATGAGCTTAATCGCTTCTGCCGACGTTCTAGCCTTTGAGTGTCGTTTACGAGTTATGTATTTTCGATTCTTGTACGACGAGACGAGTCTGTAAGTCGCAGCTAAAGAACTTGAGTTCTTGAACCCATACACTTGTAGAGCGTCGTGTAGGCCACGAGATGCGCCCTGATCTATCGTCGTGATGACTTCGTTAGGAACACCCGTAACGACGACCATCTTCTGCTTCAATCCCGATTTGATGATGGCGGACAGTCTATGCTGTCCGTCCAATAGCTCACCCGTCTTGGAGATAATAATAGTCTCCCCGTTATCTTCCCACGCGCCGTTAGTCATATCTCTTGCGAGTTTAGCGACATGGTTATCTCGGATCTTACGATTATTTTCCGAGTTACTACTGAGTATCTTTGTAGCAGTTCGTGGGGTTATCACTCGTTGTGTTACTTTCATCCCTTACCATCCTCTCTTAGCGAAAAAACCTTCGTTTTCTTCCATCTCTATGTTATCGGGCGAAGCATAATCGTATGCTATAGTCGCCCACCCTTTCGTGAATTTCCAAATCGGTAGGTGCCAACTGTTATGTGCGATAATAATTCCCAGCAAAACGTACCCTACTTTCGGACCGTAGTTAGCCCATATCTGAGCCCAATCTTTCTTCATCATTTGTACCCTCGTGTGTGTCGTTCCATTTCCACTGTCCGCCTTCCGGCTTACAGCACCATCCTTTTTCTCGCCCAATTTCTTGAGCTTTTAAAACTGTACTCTTTGATCCTTTCGGTACACCCACCCTTCGCCCTGCGTACTTTCTTAATTCAGTACCGCTTGGCTTCGGAATAACCCTATGCTCCAAAGCGTACAACATTTCTTTCAGTATCTTCCTTTCCCCCTCCTTTCCTTTCCTGCTCGGTGGTTTCATTGTTAAAACGTTACTGTTCCCACCCGAATCGGTACTCCGTGGCCCATTTTGTACCGTTTTCAAGCTGCTTTCTTCGGGCGGGTTGTACTCTTTCCCGGCTCATCCTCCTTATCGTCTGTATCGATCTCACTGATACCGTTTCGGATATTCTCAACATATCGATTGTCGTACCCGAAGATCATTGTCAATAAAACTAACAATCCTCGAAGCAGAGACGGGCGGTAAATGCGTATCCCGTGAGCCGCTGCGCTGAGTGTCGTTTGTATCGATAGGATGGCGACCCATATGGCCGGTAATATGTACGCATTCAACTCTTCTGTACTTTTACCGATTGCCGATGCGAGCCACTTCAGAGGGGCGACAGTGGGGTCACTGTACGCTCCGAACGATTGCTTATCGATGAGTAGTGCGTCGAGCCCATCGTTTAGCTCTCTTAGCTCATCGGAGTAGTTGTCAGTCCAGTTCGACATACACTCAGCGCTGTCTGTCATGACGCAGGCGGCTTTGCCAGCTTCGAGACGTTCGATGCGCTCTTTACGAGTGTCGATGCGTTCCTGGAGGGCAGAGTATTCCGTGTCGTTCTTGTCGGCTACTTCAGCACCGATGGTTAGATAACCGATAAGAACCATGAACATCACACTCAAGACAGTAGCCACGATGCTGTTGACGTAGTGAACGACCATCGGGAAGCGGGGCACTAACACGACATCGTAGGCAATCATCGAGCACGCCAGTATTAGTGCCGTTGTCCCTTTGAACTCATCCGCCCATTGATACGCCATTACCGATATACATATCGCTATCAGCATAAACAGTGTTCTGATGAGAACTGTTCTCGCCGAACCCCAATCCAAACCTATTTCTTCCAACTTCTGTTTAACTTTGATCATATTGATCACCCCCGTATCAGTGGACAATAGTATTGCTGACTTGTCGGCACTTCTCGATGAAGTTAGGAACGTTGAGGCCGAAGTCGTTGACGAAGTGTCTAATGAACCGCAGGGCCGTGTGATCACCGTGCGCGTTGTCACGTATCGAATACTTAATGTTGAACGACATCACGACGTCCTCGATAGACGACTGTACGATAGCGATAGCAGGGCGGTGTTGTGCGTTAACAACTTCGTCAACGTACTCTAGTGTCTCGTCGCTTACTTGAACCACTTGTGCTTTACGACTGAAGTGATCCTTCGCCAGATCGTACATGAGCTCGATTTCATCAGGCGATGTGATCAACTCAGGTTCGTTGAGGACCGCTACCATAGTGAGTAGGGCGGGTGACATCCTGCTTTTATTGATAACGCCGAATCCTTCATCTGTTACGATGAGAGCCGAGATGCCGCTGTCTATGAGTCGTTGTTGTAGAGTATCCAGTGTATCAGTCATGCTATTTTCTCTCCTTGATTATAAAAAAATCGGTATAAATTCACTCAGTCTTGTGTTCTTACATCTCGGACATCGGTAGTCTGCAAGTGCCAGATCAACGATCATCTGAGATATTATGTAGCCGCACTCTGGACAGTATCTCTCTTTTACTACGAGCTTGTAGTCCGATATGGGCACCACCTTCTCGTCACTATCCATGATAGTCCGCCAACACGTTCTGGATCGTCTTCAACTCATCCTTATCCGTGTAGTAGCGCACCAGTATCTTAGCGAAGTCACGTCGCGTGTGGTCGGTGTGTGCTAACTGAACACAGTGGTCGTACAGAGCCTCCTTAGTATTGAAGTAATAGTGGACGGTAGCAGGGGGCAGACCTGCCTCCTTTGAGATATCTCGTATCGTATCTCGGCCTTCAGCGAAACACTTGATCGCTGCTGGCACGAGGATACTGAGAGTTGATTGTCGTTTAGAGTTCATGTTGCTTCCTGTCGTCATGGCCCAATACTAGCTATGTGTTCAATAATACAGTCAACGATAGCCACAGTTAGTTTTGCGCGTAGTTCGAGTTGATAGTTGAAACCGCCTACCACCAGTTTAGATCGACTGCTGTCTATCTGCGCCCTTACTATTTCAATCTTAGGGTCGATGAGACAGTTGCTTTTCTGCCACGGTGTGAGGCGGTCATATTTCGTTGACATAGTTAGATAATAGACTAACTGTTTAGATTGTCAAGAGGCTTTTTTAAAAGTCCCCTCGATAGATGACGTTAGAACATAACGCAGTACGTGAGCAGGCACTAAATCACACAGTTGTGGATCTAGCGTAGCTCTGAGTATCACACGCTGCGAGTCGTAGTCGTCTGGCTGCGTGATAGCGAACTCGACTATCTCACGCATCAGCGACCCCTTCGACCCGAAGTGGTACACGACACCTGATGCGTCCGTGTAACCGCCGTTACGTCCTAAGTCGCTCAGCGTAAACCTGTCACCGCGTCGCGAATACATCTCTACCGCTGCGAGTAGTAATTCATATTTTCGCTCGTTCATTCTTCGTCTCCTTTGCTACTAAAAGCAATTGTAGTGGGGGATGCATTGAGTGGGGCGCATCCGATAAACCCCGCTTTATTCTTACCACCGATCTTTAAATTACGTTTATATGCGATGCCCATCGGCATCGTCGTCTGTCGCATCGCCTGCGTGAATGACGCTCGGCTCGGCATCCAATACCCCGCTTCGCCTGCGAATATCCGATATGCTTCATACAACTCACGGATGTGACACCGCTCGCTGTTACCGAGTCGCACATACTCTTTTATAAATTCCATATACGGCTGATTCGTTTCGCGTAACGATTCGATGCTCTCGATGCTAGACGCACTGCTCGTGAACTCGACGTTATTATCGATCAGTCGTTTCAGCCCCTTCACTGCCCATGCGGCTATGCCGCGTAGCTCGTCGGGACTCGTGAGACGATCGTAGAGGCTGCGGTCTTCACGACCTGCGAACGACCGACAGAACTGAAGTGTGGCCCAACGATTCGTTGTCGCACCGCTGTCGTCTGCTAACTGGGGTATGCCGTTGCAGGCGATGATCATCTTCGTACCTGTGCGCCCGTGATACGGTGTCGATTCATACAATACGGGGATCGACACCGGCTCGTTACTGACGACTTTATTAAAAAATGTCGCCACTTCGTCTTGCTCGCGACGCGGGGGTGACTTCGCGTCCATGTCCATCACGATCCTCTGTGAGATAAATGCATTCTGCTGCTTCGGGTTCGCTAACCCACTGAACGAGAATATCCCGAAGTTCTTCGCGCCTCGAAGTGCCGTGATCACCCCCATGACCAGTCCTTTACCGCCACGCGACGCACCGTCGAGCGCGATGGCTTTCTGCAGGTTGAGCGTATCGTCTATGAGCGCGTAACCGATTATCTCTTGCAGCATATCGATACGCTCACGGGCGTCATCGAGACCCCCGAATATCGAATTAACAAACGACATAAACAGTGGGCACGCTGCTTCGGCATCGTATTCGACTGTCAGACACCCGGTGTTGTAATTCAGACGCTCGTGTGGGTACCAGTTACCTCGCTCGACATCCAGTGCGCCGTTACTGAAATACACCGCACGCGCATTCACCGCCGGGGGTAGCGGGGGGCACATCTTACGCAGTAACCATTTCGTCCCTGTGATTGTTGACTGCATAGCATGATCGGGCATCAGGGCGAGGCAGAGCAATTGTTCGAGATCACGCTCTGCGGTCATCGACCAATGCGTACCATCCCACCACCGGAACTTATCCCCATCACGCTTGTAACGCGCCTGTAGTATATCAGACGCAATGTAAACCGCATTCTGGCCGTGGTTCGAGCTCGCACGGCCTATCGTATGTCCTGCGGCTAACAGCTCATCGAATGAGAGGCGCTCCGGTAATTGTTTAGGTGCAGGTGAGTGTTCAACTTGCACGTCTTTGTGGACTAGCGGAGCTTTAGTAGCGTCGTTAATCGCTCGCGACAGGTCTTTAGTCAGTAGCCCTGCGTTCTTCAGCTCACTCTTTAGAGTCGATAGTGCGATCTGTCGTTCGAGCATGTCGAGGGGGGTGTCGCGTATCTGCTTAACGATGCTCTTGATCCCGGTCGGATCTGCACCACATTCGATGATCTCTTCGATGACTGTCTTCAGTGAACGCTCATTGCCGCCTGCGAATACGCTACTCCAATCCTCTCGCCAGCCGTTTTGCGTGGCTAGGAACCTGAGCGTACTGATCGATGTCTTACCTTCCGGTTTGAACGACCGATATTGATACATCGTGTACTCACTCCCTGAGTAGTTTTCCGGTACCACACCCCCATGTAAATCACCCCGTGACCACTCATCAAAAAGTTCGAATGGGAGCAAAGCGGATCGCATAGCAAGACCGACTTTCAGCCAAGTATCCCGATTACAACTAGGCGGGATGAATTTGAGCATTTCGCGAGCACGCTCTGAGGACGCACCAACGGGCGCAGGTGCGACGCGAAGGTGAGGGGGTGGGGTATTATGCTCTACGGGTCTTAAAGCCCTCTGAGCGGAAATGGGGAGCTCTGGGAAGGTGTCTGGGTAGGCTAGGCGAGCAATACCGGCTCCGATCTGCTTGTAGCCGGTTCCAGAGGCGATATAACCCTTGCCAGCGATGCGCGTGTCGAAACCGACTATGCCGTGGATGTCCGATCCTTGGCGCAAACCTTCCGGTGCGCGAAACACGTAATGCCGTCCGCCGTGCATTGTGGTCTGTAATTCGGCCTCGTCCCATCGCAGGTCGCCGGGGTTGCAACCGAGTATTCGCTCTACGTGTGAGCGCTCAAGTCCTTTGTGGTAGTCGAGGTCTAGGACGATGAGACCGTGGGGTACTGGGATACCGAATACCTCGGCATCGACGGGGCCACGGTACTGTCGCCAATCACCTTTGCACCTTGGCGACTTATCGGCGTTGCACGGAAAAACATGAATGTTCAGTTTCATCAGTGAAGCTGCATTTATCATCATAATATCCTTTCATAATGATTGTTGAGCAGTCAGACTAGCAGATCGATTTTACGAATTCAAGGGGGTGAGTGGGAATTGAGCGGTAGAGGGTGGTAGAGGGTGGGTAGAAGGGGTGGGTAGAAGTCGGGAGCCGTTGGTACTGTAGGCGGGTAGAACTAGTAGAACTTATTTCTTTAAATAATAAATATTATAAGTATATATATATAGGGTTGTATATATAGTATACAGCTATAGATATATGTATATATATGTCCATGACCAAACTTTTAAGAATTCGGTTCTACCAGTTCTACTGCCCTTGCGGCTGTAGGCGAGTCGGGTTCTACCGGGGGGATCTACTAGGCGCTACCTTCGGTTCTACCAGTATGTTTTGTGCGCTTTTTTGCTCGATTTAGGGCTGGCGTTGTGATGGCGTTTATGAGCACGGATGTGGCGTTGTGGTGGCGACTAGTGGCAATTTGTTTCCATATTTTTGATGGCTAGGGGCTATGTCCTACTTGCTAATTGCTGATTGGGGGGTGATCGGATATTGGTCTTGAGTGCTCAAAATCGACCTTCAAAGCGCTTCGAACAACTGTACATAATTTAACCAACATGAATACGATTAATGTTATTTATGGTTTCCATTAATTTTACTAATGATGGATAGGGTACCCCCTAAAATTGCTAAGCCTTTTCTATCCTGTAGGCGTACCAAGGGCTCTGGGCCGAAAAGACGACACGCCTGCTTCTTAACCAGCTCACAAAATGA
>Ga0255761_10001997_pt1 | contig 18941 bp, 16 predicted proteins | sample 071ome_29_FD_179961 | JGI IMG/M metagenome (GOLD analysis project Ga0255761, IMG submission 179961) | Coastal salt marsh microbial communities from the Groves Creek Marsh, Skidaway Island, Georgia - 071407BT metaG (version 2) | ecosystem: Environmental > Aquatic > Marine > Intertidal zone >... | reverse complement strand
ATTGTCAAACAAAAATATGGTAATCTATTTCAGATGTATGAGAAAATAGTTGATGAAAACCCTTATGAATTACCAATGAAAATATACCCAGCTGTTCACTATACTATGGGAGGTGTGTGGGTTGACTATAACTTAATGACATCTATTCCTGGATGTTTTGCAATTGGTGAGGCAAACTTCTCAGACCACGGAGCTAATAGGCTCGGAGCATCTGCATTAATGCAGGGATTGGCAGATGGTTATTTTGTATTACCTTATACTATTGGAGACTATTTGTCAAATGAAATAAGTACTGGTGAAATTTCTACAGATATTCCTGAATTTGAAAAAAGTGAAAAAGAAATATTAGAAAAATTAAAAAAACTAATATCAAACAAGGGTGAAAAATCAGTAGATTATTACCACAAAAAGCTAGGTAAAATAATGTGGAACAAATGTGGTATGTCAAGAAATGAAAAAGATTTAAAATCTGCTATAAAAGAAATTAAAGAGTTAAGAGAAGACTTTCACAATAATGTTAAAATACCTGGTGGATTAAATGAATTTAACGAGCAACTTGCAAAAGCAACAAGAGTCTCTGACTTCTTAGAGCTAGGTGAACTATTTGCCATTGATGCTCTTGAAAGAAATGAGTCCTGTGGAGGACACTTTAGAGAAGAATTTCAAACTGATGACGGAGAGGCAATAAGAGATGATAAAAAATTTAAATTTGTTTCAGCATGGGAATACAATAATGATCCTTCAAAACCAATACTTCATAAAGAAGACTTGGAATATGAAGATATAGAGATTAAAACAAGATCTTACAAATAATTATGAGACATATACTAACAATATTATTAATTTCAATATCAATAAATTTACACTCTCAGACTTTTGATAGAAAAATTCCTGCAGATACTAAGGTTATTACAGAACATTCAACTAATATTCTTGGTAAAAAAGTAAACTATTTAGCTCAAATTGGAACTCAGCCAATATGGGATTCTAATGGAGAAGTTATTGCAACTCTTCATTACACTTATTATAAAAGAACTGATATAGATGATAATTCAAATCGTCCATTAGTATTTTCATTTAATGGAGGGCCTGGGTCTGCATCAATATGGATGCACATGGGGTATACTGGACCATATAGTCTAATCATAGATGATGAAGGTTATCCAACTCAACCATATGGTTATAAAACAAATCCATACTCCATTTTAGATGTTGCAGACATAGTTTTTGTTAATCCAATCAATATTGGGTATTCTAGGATTTTAAAAGACATGACAAAAAAAGAAGCTTCAGATAAGTTTTTTGGAGTAAATCAAGATGCAGAATATCTAGCTGAATGGATCAGTACATTCGTTACAAGGTCAGAAAGGTGGAAATCTCCAAAATATCTTATAGGTGAGAGTTATGGTGGTATTAGAGTTATGGCATTAGCTCATGAGCTTCAGCAAGATCAATGGATGTATCTTAATGGTGTTGTCCTTGTTTCTCCTGCTGACTATGAACTTAGATATGAATCTGGTGGAATAATTCTTCCAGTTGTTGATTTCCCATATTTAACAGCCACGGCATGGTATCATAAAAAACTAGATAGTGATATGCAATCTTCAAGCCTGGAAGATATAATTAAAACCTCAGAAGAATTTGCATATAATCAGTTGCTACCTGCATTAGCTAAAGGAGGATCATTAGATTATGACGAGAAAACTCTTTTAGCAACTAGAATTTCTTCTTTGACCGGAATAGATGTTAATGAAGTTATGGACAATAATCTTATTATTTCAACAAACTTTTTTTGGAAAGAGTTGCTTAGAGATGATGGATTTACAATTGGAAGACTTGATTCTAGATATAAAGGTATTGATAGTAAAGACTCTGGAACTTATCCTGAGTATCCTCAAGAACTTAGTTCATGGGATCATGCATTTACACCAGCAGTAAATTCTTATATAAATGAGAAATTAAAGTTTAAAACTGACGTAAAGTACAATACTTGGGCAAGAGGTGATCTATCAGTAAGACCATGGAATTCAGACAACTTAAGAGTAAGAAGAAACTTCAGAGAAGCAATTGCAGAAAACCCATTTTTAAATGTTTTAATTCAATCAGGATACTATGATGGTGCTACAACTTTTTCTGCGGCAAAATATACTATTCAACAGGTTGATCCCTCAGGAAAACTTAAAGAAAGGTTTACTTTTAAAGGTTATGAGAGTGGACACATGATGTATTTAAGGCGTGAAGACTTACAGAAATCAAATCAGGACCTCAGAGATTTCATCTTGAAAACTATAACAAACAATAAACCGGCAAAGTATTAATATGAAGTTATATCTAAAAATATGGAGACAAACTGACTCAGGTTCAAATGGTTCTTTTCAAAATTACGAAATTGATGAAATAACTCCTGATATGTCTTTCCTTGAAATGATGGATGTTTTAAATGAGAAATTAATTTTAGAAGGAGTTGACCCTGTTGCATTTGATCATGATTGTAGAGAAGGTATTTGTGGAAGTTGCTCTTTATTTATAAATGGAAGAGCACATGGACCCGACACTGGAATTACTACTTGCCAGTTGCATATGAGAAAGTTTCAAGATGGTGATTCAATTGTTATTGAGCCATTTAGAGCTAGTTCATTCCCAGTTATAAAAGATTTAGTTGTTGACAGAACATCTTTTGATAGGATTCAACATGCAGGTGGGTATATTAGTATAAATACTTCAGGTAATACACAAGATGCAAATACAATTCCAATTAGAAAAGAGGATGCAGATAATGCCTTTGATGCAGCTACATGTATAGGTTGTGGAGCTTGTGTTGCAACTTGTAAAAATGCCTCTGCAATGCTATTCGTTTCAGCAAAAGTATCCCAGTTCTCATATTTACCTCAAGGACAAGTCGAAGCCAAAGACAGAGTTCTTAACATGGTAAAGCAAATGGATGAAGAAGGCTTTGGTAATTGTACTAATACTGGAGCATGTGAGGTTGAATGTCCAAAGGGAATATCCATTAAAAATATTGCTAGAATGAATAAAGAATTTTTAAAAGCTAAACTTTAGTCTATTTAGATTTTAAAATCATTTCTACAAATTTGTCAATAGTATTTCTTCCTAACCATCTTCCCACAACAACCATGTTTTCATCTGGTATAACTACAATATAGTTTCCACCAAAACCACTACCATAGTATAGATTATCAGGAAGATTATTCCATTCTGTATTTAACCACCACATAAATCCATATTCAGGATTTGTAGTGGATGGATTTAAGGATTTATCAATCCACTCTTTTGATATAATTCTTTTGTTATCCCAAACTCCATTATTTAAATATAATAAACCAAATCTTGCATGATCTTCAGAGTTTATAAATATTCCACCTCCATTATGCCCTCCTCCAGAAACTGATTGAGTCATTACACCATCCAAATTTATCCACGAGTTTTCATATCCATACCACCTCCACGAATTGGAAGCTCCAATTGGATCCATTATATATTTTTTTAAAACTTTTGGAAGTGCTTCTCTAAAAACATGAAGAAGAGAATAAGCTAAAACGTTTACTCTTACATCATTGTATTTATAAAATTTGCCTGGCTCTTTTTGAGGTTCTGATCTCCAATCATCAATCTCTTTTGAAGTAACTGGTCTATCTTCCCAATCGTTTATACCCCATAAGCTTCCTTTCCAGTCAGAAGATTGATTAAGAAGATGTTCCCATGTAATTACACTATTCTTGTTGCCATCAAAAGTTTTATCCCATAAATACTTTGAAACATAATCTTCCTCGGAATTAATTAATTTATTATCATAAGCAATACCAGTTACAGCAGATAAATAACTTTTTGTAACACTAAATGTCATATCTACTCTTTTAGTATCACCCCAAGATGCAATTATGTAACCATCTTTTATAATTAGTCCATTAGTCTCACCTCTTTTTTTAGTAGGACCCAATATACTATGATATGGTTCAGAGGAAAATCCTTTTAAAATTTCAACTCTTAAATCCTTATTGCCAGGGTTTTGATTTTTAATTACAAAATTTATTGCCTGGTTTATTTTTTTTTCGTTGTAACCAAATTCAGATGGAGATTTAGTTTCCCATTTTTCTGATGGAAAATAGGTTGTCTGACTGTATGAGTTTGATATAAAAAATAGAATAATTAGTAAAAAATTTCTTTTCATAAAATTTAGTTTATTGAATCCTTTAAAGAATTTAAAAGATTTAAGTTAAATGTTTCATTAAGATCCCAATTTGCCCTAACATCAAGCTCGCTTGAAAAATAGTATACTGGTTCAGGTTGAACTTGTTTTAAATAATTTCCTGTATCCCAAATATCATTTGAATTTAGATCTTCAATTAATCTAAAAGTGTATTTTCCAGGTCTTATATAATCAAAAATAACTGTTGAATTTGAATTAACATTATTAAACTCTCTGATAATATTTGAACTCGAGTCTATCAAGTGAAGAATATATTTAGAATCATTATTTGTTATAACATCAAGAAAGACATTTCCATAATCTTCTAAAGTTTGACTAACAACATTGTACTGTAGAGTGTCATTCTCTGTTCCTCGAATGTCTTTAATCGCTCTTGGTTTTATAAATATGCTATAATTATCAGATGGTGAAACTTCAAAATCAATATCTATCTCATCTAACCTATCGTTAATGCTAGTTGTAAATGGTATAATAAGTGAGTCAATATCCCTGATAGTAATAAGTGAATCTTCAATCTTATTTAACGGAATGTTTGATGAAATCTTAAATGATTCTTTAAGATGGATTACGTTAACTGTCTTTTGACTTACGTTCAAAGAGTCAATCAAACTATCTCTCTTCCTATCAAATTTTACTGTTGTAAGTTTGATTGTATCAGTCTCAATTAAACTAAAATTCAATGAATCGAAGCTATTTTTAGATAGCCAAAGATTTAGAGTATCAGTTTCTTTTTCTTTTATAAATACATAATTGACTGAATCAGGAATATTAGACTCAATTTTTATTTTATCTAAATCTAATTTTCCGTAGTAACCAAATCCAATTTTTTCGCTATTAATAAAATGAGGCTTATCCCATATTATCTCAGTTTCTTCTTTAAAAAGTTTTAGATCAATAATTGAATCTCTGGGTAGAGTTATCAGTGAGTCTAAAAACCCGATTTTATCATAAAAAGGATCAAAAAAATAATTATTATCTACATCTTTTAATGCAATTAATAAATATTTTCCTTCTTTTAAATTTTGAAATTTATAATTTGTTGAATCAAGTGTATTGGAAATATATGTAGGTTTATCATTAAAAATTATGGAGTCTTTAAATAATGAATCTACGCGATACAATTGAAGAGATATAAAATCATCTGACTCTTGACTAAATGCATCTTTAGTATTCCCCTTAATATAAAGAGAGTCAATTGTCTCACCTGTAGAAAACGTATAGCTAAAAAATGTTAGAGGATTATTTTCATTATTATCCTGGATGCTATTTCCAAAGTTAATAGTATAAGTTGTTTCAGGGGCTAGACTGTCTAAAAATTTTAAAAATACTTTTTTTGTTACTCCACTTAGAGGTTTTATTTCGTAAGAGGACTTCTCTAATGGCGGAGAAATAATTAGTTGATCCTGAACTTTATCTAATTTTACCCATTCATCAAACGTTAGTCTAATTTCTTCTGAATCAAAATTGGTTGAATTTAATTTTGGACTAGCATTAACTAAAACTGGAGGAATGCTGTCTTTGGGTCCACCTGTTGGGTTTCCTCTTTTAGCACAACCAAAAAGTATAATTAGTGAAAATAATATATAGACTAAATTCTTCATTGAATAAACTCAAATACAAATTAAAGTATTTAAAATAGTAAAAAGAACTATTTTTGCAATATACTCATGGATAAAGATTCTCTAAAAAAGATTATTTCACATTCTAAAGAATACGGCTTTATATTTCCTTCAAGTGAGATTTATGAAGGATTAAATGCAATCTATGATTATGCTCATAATGGTGCACTTCTAAAAAATAATATAAGAGAATATTGGTGGAGATCCATGGTTCAGCTAAATGAAAATATTGTAGGTATAGACTCTGCAATATTTATGCATCCAAAGACTTGGGTTGCATCCGGCCATGTAGATGCTTTTAATGACCCTCTTATTGATAACAAGGATTCTAAGAAAAGATATAGGGCTGATGTTTTAATAGAAGAATTTATTGAAAAGCTAAATTCTAAAATCCAAAAAGAAGTTCAAAAAGCTGAAAAAAGATTTAAAGAAAAATTTGATAAAGATCAATTTCTTAATACTAGCCCAAAAGTTTTAGAAATAACAAATCAGATTAATGAATTGAAATCAAGAATGGTCTCTGCATTTGAAAAAGATGACTTGGTTGAGGTAAAAAAAATTATCGACGATATGGAAATTAAATGTCCTATTTCAGGAACATGTAATTGGACAGAAGTCAGACAGTTTAACCTTATGTTTAGTACTAAGTTAGGAGCATCTGAAGAGTCAAGTATGGATTTATATTTAAGACCTGAAACTGCTCAAGGAATTTTCTTAAACTATTTAAACGTTCAAAAGACCTCAAGAATGAAAATTCCTTTTGGTATTGCTCAAACTGGTAAGGCATTTAGAAATGAAATTGTTGCCAGACAATTTATCTTCAGAATGAGGGAATTTGAGCAGATGGAAATGCAATTTTTCATTAAACCTGGAACTCAGGAAAATTGGTTCAATCATTGGAAAGATAAAAGACTTAACTGGCATTTAAATTTAGGTATTGATTCTAGTTTATTTAGATTCCATGATCATGATAAACTTGCTCATTATGCTGATGCTGCATGTGATATTGAGTTTAATTTCCCGTTTGGGTTTAAAGAACTTGAGGGTATTCACTCAAGAACTGATTTTGATCTTAAAAGCCACGAGGAGCTTTCAGGTAAGAAAATTCAATATTTTGATCCTGAATTAGATAAAAACTATACACCATATGTTCTTGAGACATCTATTGGATTAGATAGAATGTTTCTTGCAATTATATCTAACTCATTTAAAGTAGAAACCCTGGAAGATGGATCTACTAGAAATGTTATGAGTATACCAAAGCAAATTGCTCCAAACAAATTAGCAGTTCTTCCGCTACTCAAAAAAGATGGACTTCCAGAATATGCTAGAAAAATTATGAATGAGTTTAGCCATGAGATCAATCTTGTTTATGATGAGAAAGATGCAATAGGAAGAAGATATAGAAGACAAGATGCAATTGGGACGCCTTATTGTATTACGATTGATCACCAAACAATAGAAGATGATTCATTTACAATAAGAGATAGGGACTCAATGGATCAAAAAAGAATAAACATAGAAGATTTAAAATCTATTGTTGACAGTGAATTAACACTTAAAAGTTTATTAAAAAAGCTTTAGTTGAATATTATTAGTTATAATGTAAATGGCATAAGAGCAGCAATGAATAAAGGATTCATTGACTGGCTAAAAAGAGAATCCCCTGATGTTATATGTCTTCAAGAAATAAAAGCAAATAAAGAACAAGTTGAGATTTCCGAAATTGAAAACCTAGGATATAACACATTCTGGTTTTCAGCTCAAAAAAAGGGTTATAGTGGCGTTGCGATATTTTCAAAACAAAAACCTAATCATGTTGAGTATGGCTCAGGAATAGACTATATGGATTTTGAGGGTAGAATTATTAGACTTGATTTTGATAAGGTATCAATAATAAGTTTATATCTTCCATCAGGAACAAATCTAGATAGACTTGATTTTAAGTTTAAATTTATGGATGACTTTAAAGATTATATTTATCAATTAAATAATGAAATAAAAAATTTAGTTATTTGTGGTGATTATAATATTTGTCATAAAGCTATAGATATTCATGATCCCATAAGAAATAAGAATATCTCAGGGTTTTTGCCAGAAGAAAGAGAATGGCTTGATAATTTTATTGGAGACAGATTTATCGATTCATTTCGTTTTGTAAACTCGTCACCGCATCAATATAGTTGGTGGAGTTACAGAGCAAATTCAAGAGCTAATAATAAGGGATGGAGAATTGATTATAACATGGTCTCAAAATCAATTGAGGAAAGTATAGTTAATGCATCTATTTTAAGTGATGTTCATCATTCTGATCATTGTCCAATAAAGTTGGAACTATCTCTTTAGTCAATAAGTTTTAAAGCTTCGTCAATATAAACAAGTACATCGGGGGAAACTCCTGGCCTCCCAAGATCAACATCTCTTTTACCAAGCCTAGTAATTATTAATTTTTTTTCAGGTATCATAATTACATACTGTCCTTGGTGACCACTCATTAGAGATATTTTTAAATCTTTATAATTAGACAACCAAACTCCAATTCCATAGGCATCAAAGTTATCTAAATATGGTTTTATAGACTTTTTAATAAATGTGGAATCAACAATCTGATTTCCATTCCAGCTCCCATTGTCAAGATATAGTTTACCAAGCCTAGAAAAATCTCTTGCATTTGAATGAAAGCAGCAGAAGGATTTTACGTTTCCTGATTCCTTACTATCTATTTGCCAATATGCATCATTGTCAGGATTAATTTTTGACCAGAATTCTTTCTCAAAATAATCATTTGTTTTTATCCCAGTTGCTTTTTCAATAACCATGGATAATATTTGAGTATTACCACTAGAATAGTGATAATTTGTGCCAGGTGCGTCAATAAATGGCTGATCTAACATTAATTTGACTACATCTTCATAAAAGTATTGCTTAGCAACAGGACTAAAAGGATTAGATGTACCCTCATCCCATTCTAAACCAGATGTCATAGCAGCTAAATCAATTATTTTTACATCGTTAGCAAATTCTCCTTTTAGATCTGGAATATAATCAACCACTTTATCTTCAAGACTTTTAATGTAACCTTGTTCATAAGCCTTAGCCATCATTAATGAAACAAATGTCTTTGCCATTGAGAATGAGTTAGTTGATGAGTTGACTGAATAGTCTTCATAATATTTCTCACCTATAATTGTGTCATTCTGAATAACAACATATGCAGCAGTTCCCATTTCTTTATTATAATCCTCAAATTCTGAAGAAAAATTAGTTGTCTTACTCTCACTCTCTTTCCATGGTGATTTTTCTTTAGGTGATTTAATGGTCTTATAATCAAAATATTTTAAATCATCTATAAAGACTGTAGACTCTCCATTTAGGTACACAATTCTAATCCCTTTTACAAAATATTCTAAATTTAGAGTGTAAACAACTGCAAATAAAACTGCTATAGTTAACGCTAAAATTTTTATTTTTTTCATTTTTTATCAATTTGTGAGTCGACTATTTCAGATAGAGATTGTTGGGGTTCATTAGATTCCTCATCTTCTTTCTTTGTTCTCTTTATAGACCCTTGAATCATTATTAACATTGAAGCAATAATAATTACTAGTAGTACTTTTTCATCGACAATATTACTCTTTTGAATATCATAATCAGATATGCTTAGGAATAGAAGTATAGTTATTAATCCTCTGGGTGAAAAGTAAAGAAGAGGTTTAGACTCTTCATCATTTAATACAAGAGCTAAATAAAAATATCTAACTCCATACATAATTAGCAAAACAGTTGCACCAATTATATATGGTTCAAACTCAACAAAACTATCTAGAGGTATTGAGAAACCAAAGAATAAAAAGAAGAAGGTTCTAACTAAAAATGTTGATTCAGCAGTCAGTAAATGAAACTCATGTAAGTCAGATTTTTTAACATCATCTGTTTTGATATATTTTTTCAAACTCTTTGGAATCAGGTTTGTAAAATTTGAAAGAAAAATTCCAAAAATAAATATTAGTACCAATGACGGAAGTTTTAAAAAATCTTTACCAATCTCATATGCTAAAATTAATAAGGCTAGAATTAGAAAAAACTTAACATGATGTTCAATCCTTTGAATAAGAAGAAAAAGTAGATATGTTATTGCTATTGAAATAATTATTATTAAGATTATCTGCCCTAATAAAGTAACAATAGGCTCAACACCAATTAGAGGTTCTGCCTTTTCTGCTTGTCTTATACAATAGTAGAAAATCATAATACCTAAAATGTCTGAGAATGTTGATTCATAGACTACAAATTCTTTATTTTTTGTAATAAGTCCTGTCGCTGAGGGAATAGCTACAGCACTACTTATAATTGATAATGGAATTGCATATATAACTGAGTTAGGATATGAAAGGCCAATTACATTTTCAAAGAATAGACTTACTAAAATTATATTAATAACAAGTATCACAAAAGCAGCTAAAAAACCTTTTACAATAATTTCAGTTTTCTCTTTTTTGATTTCTAATTCTAACGCAGCTTCCAGAACTATAAGTATTAATCCTATGGTCCCTAGAACAGGAACAAGGCTATCAAGGAACTGGAAGTTATCATATCCATAATAAGAAGATATAAATCTTGCAATAATACCTGTTAAAACTAGAAGTATTACGGATGGAAACTTTGTTCTTCTTGCAAAAATGTCAAATAAATATGAAAATATTATTAGTAAAGGAAGAACTATTAGAATTGAACTTACATCCATTCCATTAATTTAATACTATTTAATCAATTTACCCTATTCTATAAAAATATTTATGTGAGAACATTTAATGTAAAAAAAATGTTAATTAGTTTCCTGTAACAACTTTAGAGTATATATTTGCAATTTAGAATCATTTTAAATAAGCATTATTAGTCGCCTCAAATTTATATTATTATTTATTGCATTTATTTTAAGCACAGCTTCTTTTTCTCAGGTCTATAATGACTCTATTGATGATACAATACTTAAAGAGGTTATTGTGTCTGCAACAAAGACTGTAAGACAGTTATCTACCTTGCCTCTTCCCGCAAAACTAATTTCAGGAGAAGAGATTTCATTAAGTAATTCAAGTAGGCTTAGTGACATTCTTGATGATCAGATTGGAATATTTATTGTTCCAGATTTTGGTGGTGGAAATGGAATTCAGATTCAAGGTTTAGATTCAGAATATACCCTTCTCTTAGTTGATGGATATCCTATAATAGGAAGACAGTCAGGAACACTTGATCTTGAAAGAATTGCTGTTGGAAATATTGAAAAAATTGAGATAATAAAAGGTAGTTCTTCAAGTCTTTATGGAACTGATGCAATAGGAGGGGTAGTTAATCTTATAACTGCTAAAACAGATCAACCGTTTTCTTTTAACTCCAATTATAAGATTTCATCTTTTAATACTAATGATTTCTCTGTCAATATTGGTAAAATATCGGAAAAGGGTCATAATATAAATGCCTTCTTAAATTTTTTCAATAGCAAAGGATATGACCTTAATGAAACAGATATATTAAATACTGTTGAGCCGTTTAAAAATCTAACAGCTTTTCTTCGTCATAATTATGACTACAAAGACTTATCATTTTTCTCATCTTTCAGAATCTTTAGAGAAGATCAGGAATTTAGACTAAACGAAAATATTTATGGTAATAATATTATAAATGAGTCAAATTTTAATACCTCAGTTAGTTTAAAGAAGTTCGATAGGCTATCATTTGTATTAGACAACTATTTTACAAGATATAAAAGTGAAGAAAATTTTAGCTCGCTTTATTCGAATACTCCAGAATCATTTTTTGATCAGTCATTATTTAAATCTGAGTTGAGATCAATATTTGAAATAAATAAAAAAAATAAATTGATAATTGGCTTTGGTATAACTGATGAATCATTGAAAAGAAATAATTTTTATAAAAATAAAGTAACACAGAGCTCGTTTAATTATTTTGTTCAATATGAAGGTTTCATCTTTGAGAATACTAATTATATTTTTGGCGCAAGATATGATCAGTATGATGAATATGATTCAGAGTTTAGTCCAAGATTTGCATTAAGAACACAATTGAATGATAATATCTCATCCAAAATTTCAATTGGTAAGGGATTTAAAACTCCTGATTTTAGGCAGCTGTATTTTAATTTTGCAAATTCTAGTTCCGGATACTCAGTAATTGGTTTTAATGCTGCAAAGGAAATAATTGATGATCTTCTAGTAAAAGGAGAAATTTCCAATTTGATAATTTCGGAAAATGAATTCGAAGGTAATTTAAGTCCTGAAACCTCAATTAGTTTTAATCTTGGTTTTGGAATTAAAACTGATAACAATATTTCGTTTGATATTAATTTTTTTAGAAATCAAATCAAAAATTTAATTGACTATAAAATAATTGCAACCAAAACTAATGGTCAAAATATTTTTAGTTATTACAACTTAAACAAGGTATATACTCAAGGTTTAGAGTTCAGTTCGATTTTTAATTTAAATGATAATATAAATTTTAAAATTGGCTATCAATTTCTTGAAGCAAAGGATAATGATGCAGTTAAAAGAATTAAAGATGGTGATGTTTATGCAAGGCTAAGTCCTAGCTCCCCAGCTTTTATAATCAAAAAAGAAGACTATTTTGGACTCTTTAATAGATCAAAACATAATATCAATTCAAAAATAACTTTTACAACTAAAAGTAATTTTCAAGTTTATTTCAAATCAAAATATAGGAGTAAATATGGCTTAGTTGATAAAAACGGTAATGATATATTAGATGAGTATGATGAATTTGTTAATTCGAATATCATTTCTGATATATCTATTTCAAAAGAAATCAAAAATTATAAAATAACACTTGGGTCTGATAATATTTTTAATTACAAGGATCCAGAAAATTTACCTAATAATCCAGGTAGAATTATTTATTCAAAAATTACAATAACACTTTAATCAATCAAATCTTAAAACTATGAGAATAACATCTACTTATTTAACTATTTTTTTATTAATCCTTTCATCATGTAGTAAGGATGATGAAGTTCAACTTTTGGATGTAGTATCTGAAAGATATGATAATCTTTATGCTCCTCAAAGTGGAGGTGTTAATCCAAGGACTGGTCAATTTACTCCCGTATCTGGAGAATTTACAAAGTTTAGCTTTTCCCAAGGTCAAGTTACTACTAGTGAAACTGACTGGGATGTAGCATTTAGAGGTACCGATATTATTGTTAACGGTGGAGAATCACTTGGAACAATTGATGAGCCAACAAGAACTGGAAACGGTGCTGTATACATTGCATCTGGAACTATGATGTCTGTTACAGAAGTAAATCTTCAGCAATTATCTCAAGATTCTTCTAGTGGATATGCAGTCCCATCTGGTGCAGGGAATGGATGGTATACCTATCAAGGACCTCCTGTAAATTTAATTACCCCAACTCCAGGTAAAATATTAGTATTTAGAACTAATGATGGTAAATATGCCAAAATGGAAATCCTAAGTTACTATAAAGATGCTCCAGAAAATCCTGATGCATATACAAGTGAATCAAGGTATTATACATTTAATTATCAGTATCAGCCAAATGAAGGAATAACAAATTTTTAAATTTTTTTCCTTATTTATAATGATTCTAAATAATTGTATATATTTGTTATTTAGAATCATTATAAATAACCTACTTATGAAAAAAACTATATTGATTATGATGTTAGTCGCAACAGTTTTTTCCTTTTCTCAAGAAGATGAGCAGCTAAACATTGCACAAACACAATTACTTAACCTTGCCGATCTTCAATCTGGTTTAACTATTGGAGGGTATGGAGAAGTTACATATAATGACTTTGACACTGGTCCATCAGAAATTGATGTTCAAAGACTAATAATCCTTTTTGCTTACAAATTTGATGACAGAGTTTCTTTTATTACAGAAATTGAATACGAACATGTAAAAGAAGTATACATTGAGCAAGCTTGGCTAAATTATGCACTTGCTGATAATACAAACCTTAGAGCAGGTCTTCTTCTTGTTCCTATGGGAATTGTAAATGAATACCATGAGCCGACAACTTTTAATGGAGTTGAAAGACCAACTTTAGATAACAAAATAGTTCCAACAACTTGGAGAGAAATTGGAATGGGTATTGCAGGTAGAATTAATGACTTAAGCATGAGATATCAAGCTTATGTTCTGAATGGACCAATTTCATATAATGGCTCATATAAGCTAAAAGGTACAAACGGTTTAAGAGGTGGAAGACAAAAAGGTGCTGAGTCGCAAGTAAGTGATGCAAACTTTGCAGCAAGGTTAGATTATTTTGGACTATTAGGACTTAGACTAGGAGCATCTTATTATACTGGAAAAACACAGACAACAGATACATCAATTATTGGGTCCCAAGTTGGGGTAAATATGTTAGGTCTTGATGCCAGATATGTAAAAAATAATTTTTCTGCAAGAGCACAATATATAAATGCTGTTCTTTCAGATACTGAAAAATATAATTTAGCAGGAGATAAAGATCTAGGCTCAAAGATGGGTGGATATTATCTTGAAGCTGCTTATAATTTGCTTCCAATAGAAGCAAGGCAGAGGTTGGACTTATTTGTAAGGTATGAGAATTTAAATCAACACAAAGAGGTTGAAGGTTCGCTTAAGAAAAATCTTGCTTTACACAGAAAAGAGTGGACATTAGGTGCTTCATATCACCTATCCAGAGGTTCTGTTTTTAAAATCGATTATCAATCAAAAGGAACTGCATTAGAAGGATCAAAAGCAAAGGGGCAGTTTAATATGGGAATTGGAATATTCTTTTAAAATTTGAAAAAAATAAAGCTTAACATATTATTTTTAGTTTTTCTATTGATTAACTCATCTTTTGCTTTCAGTCAAATCCACAGGAGGGCAGATAAAGAAATCAAGAAAGTCTTTTCAGTTGAAAATTATCTGTTGGATAGAGCCATAAACCAAAATTATGAAGATTTCTTAACCAAAAGATTGTTATCAATAAACTCTAATGATCAAAAAATTGGCTATGCCTACTTGGGAACAGCTCCCAGCCAGACGAAATATTTTGACTATGTAGTTCTATTTGATAAAAATCTTGTCATTCAATCAATTAAGATCCTTGTGTATCGTGAAGATTATGGAGGTGAAATTGGAAGTAAAAGATGGCTTAGTCAGTTTATTGGAAAAACTTTCTTTGATAAATTTATTTACAGAAAAAATGTTGCCGCAATATCTGGTGCTACCATATCAGTCAATTCTATGACTGATGCTGTTAATGATATTCTAGTATATCTTAAAGAGTTAAAAAATCAAGGAGTATTTGATACAGCCCCTTAATTGCTGATATCAAAAATTTTCAATAATTTCATAGAAAATCAAAATGAAGTTTTTGAAAAACAAAATGTCATTGAGACTGAGAATATTTATCTCAATGATTTTGCTTGTATTTACTGCAACTCTTCTTGTCCTTGGATCAACATACTACCAGTACAGGACTGAATCTGATCAATATAATTCCTACAGACAAGACAGAAAAGAAAATCAATTAAAAAGGCAAATTAACTATATAGTTAATAAATACAATCTTTCAAGTAATTATGATCTCTGGGATGATTACCAATCTGATTTTGAGGAAATAACTAGAATTCATAGTGTTGAGTATTCAATATTTAAAATTGATGGTACACCTTTATTTTATTCCTATCTACCACTTGATGTAATCTCTAATAATTATTCTTTGGACACTGATTTTGCAAAAATGCTGGTATCAAATGAAGAGGGAAAATTTACTTCAGAAAATTTTACAGATGTCGGAAAATTTCAAGCTTCTTACAGTGTTCTTAAAGATGACTTGGGAAATAAATACGCTATTCTTTTCTTCCCCTATTTTCAAGATGTATCATTTGCTGAGAGTGAATTAAATGTATTCCTTTCTACTCTTTACCAAATTTATTTTATAATGCTTGTTGTTGCAATTGTACTAGCTTATTTTATTTCAAGATTTGTTACCAGATCAATTGAAACAATTAGGTTAAAAATTGGTCAAGCTGGATTATTAAAAAAGAATGAAAAAATATATCTGAAAAATCCAACTAAAGAAATTGATAGTCTTGTTAATTCTTATAATAAAATGATTGATGACCTAGAGGATAGTGCCCAGAGATTAGCTAAAACTGAGAGAGAGCAAGCTTGGCAAGAAATGGCTAAACAGGTAGCTCATGAAATTAAAAACCCATTAACACCTATGAGGCTTACAGTACAAAGTTTTCAAAAAAACAGTGGAATAGTGTCTAATGATGAAAAAAATAAAATCAATGATTTTTGTGATACATTAATTGAACAGATTGATACAATGAGTAATGTTGCAACATCATTTTCAGATTTTGCAACTCTTCCAAAAACTCAGCTAGAAAAAACTGATGTGGTTGAAGCTACAAAAAAAGCTGTTGAAATATTTGAGCAAAACAATATAACTTTTGAGACTTCAAGTGATAGTATTTTTATAAAACTAGATAAAGCTCAGTGGATAAGAGTAATGACAAACTTGATTAAAAATAGTATACAGGCTATACCTCATGATAGAGAACCTGATATTTTAGTAAAAATATCTGAAAACTCAAAAAACGTAAAAGTTTTAGTCTCTGACAATGGACTTGGAGTTTCAAAAAGTAATCGTGAAAAGATCTTTGAACCGAAGTTTACAACCAAATCTGATGGCATGGGTCTTGGTCTTGGTATTGTAAGAAATATTATAAGTTCTCACAGAGGAAAAATTTCCTATAAATCAAAAAATAAAAAGGGAACAGACTTTACTATTACTCTGCCCAAGTAGTTAGCAAAATTCGTTATAGGCCTGAACTAAATTCTCAGAAATTAAATTAGCATCTCTTCCTTCAATATGATGTCTTTCAACCATATGAACTAATTCTCCATCTTTAAAAAGAGCTATAGATGGAGATGAAGGTGGAAATGGCAACATTTCTTCTCTTGCAGCCTCAGTTGCTTCAATATCAAATCCAGCAAAAACTGTACAAAGATTATCAGGAGTAGACTCATTTGACAAGGACATAATTACTCCAGGTCTAGCATTTCTTGCAGCACATCCACAAACTGAGTTTACTACAATTAAAGTAGTTCCGGATTGAGATAGAGCACTTTTGACATCTTCTGATGATGTTAATTCTGAAAAACCTGAGTTTGTTAATTCAAGTTTAAATGGTTTTACGATTTCTTCTGGGTACATATTTTTTTTACAAATATATAAAGAATACCAATTAATAATTTTAGATTAACTTATATTTAGGATTCAATTATACTACTTGAAAAATAAACAATTAAAATACGATCTTGCATATTTAAAAATGGCTGAAGAGTGGTCTAAACTTTCATATTGTAAACGAAGACAAGTTGGAGCACTAATCGTAAAAGATAAAATGATTATTTCAGATGGTTATAATGGTACTCCTTCTGGATTTGAAAATATTTGTGAGGATGATGAGGGGTATACTAAATGGTATGTACTTCATGCTGAAGCTAACGCTATAGCTAAAGTATCTGGCTCTACACAATCAACTGAAGGTGCTACTCTTTATATTACATTATCTCCATGTAGAGAATGTAGTAAGCTTATCTTTCAGTCTGGAATTAAAAGGGTTGTTTATTCAAAAAAATATAAAGATCAATCTGGTATTGAATTCCTTGCTAAGTCTGGAGTTGAGGTTGATTTTATTGAGATCTAGTTAGTTATTTCTATCCTTAATTCTCTTTGAGATCATTAAAATTATTATTAGTAGCAAAGCACATAATGAAAGTATGAAACAAATAAGTGCAATCTTGTTTTCATCTTCCAATAAATTATAGATATTTAGTTGTGTTAAATTAAATACTACTAACAAAATTGTTAAAAACAATAAAATTTTTTCTAGATTTTTCATTTTCAGATTGCAAACATAAGGTAAAAATTTTTCTTTGAGATATTTTTTTGTTTCATTTTAAAGCTAGAAACCAGGGGAGATATTTTATAAAACTTAAGAAATTATCGCATCAAAATTTTCTATTTTTTATTTAAAAAAAAACTTTAAAAAAACATTTTGCTCATTGTTAAAAACTTTATGTTAATGTATTGAATTTCGACTTTCAATTTTCATTATAATTTTAAATATTTGGGGTAACGAAATTTAGTTCAATCAAAATTTTTTATCATGCAGCAAGAGCCACTTTTACAAGAAAATAAAGACAGATTTGTAATTTTTCCAATTGAGCACCATGACATATGGGAATGGTACAAAAAATGTGAAGCCAGTTTCTGGACGGCCGAAGAAATTGATCTTCATCAAGACTTAAATGATTGGAGCACAAAGTTAAATGACGACGAGAGATTTTTTATTAAACACATTCTTGCTTTCTTTGCTGCCTCTGATGGAATTGTTAATGAGAACTTAGCTGAAAACTTTGTGAATGAAGTTCAGTATTCTGAAGCAAAATTTTTCTATGGCTTCCAGATTATGATGGAAAACATTCATTCAGAAACATATTCGTTACTTATTGATACCTATGTAAAAGATGATAAGGAAAAAGATACTTTATTTAAAGCTATAGAAAATTTCCCAGCAATAAAGAAAAAAGCTGACTGGGCTCTAAAATGGATAGAGTCTGATTCCTTTGCTGAAAGACTTATTGCGTTTGCTGGTGTAGAAGGTATATTTTTCTCAGGATCCTTTTGTTCAATCTTTTGGTTAAAAAAGAGAGGACTGATGCCAGGATTAACTTTTTCTAACGAGTTAATTTCAAGAGATGAAGGTGTACATTGTGACTTTGCAGTTCATCTTCATAACCATCACATTATTAATAAAGTTCCAAAGGAAAGAATTAAAGAAATTTTAATAGATGCTCTTAATATTGAAAGAGAATTTATAACAGAATCACTTCCAGTAAGTCTAATTGGTATGAATGCAAAATTAATGACGCAATATTTAGAATTTGTTACCGATAGACTTTTAGATCAATTTGGATGTGAAAAAGTATTTAATGTTTCTAATCCATTTGATTTTATGGATATGATTAACCTTCAGGGTAAAAC
>Ga0255761_10001982_pt1 | contig 19010 bp, 6 predicted proteins | sample 071ome_29_FD_179961 | JGI IMG/M metagenome (GOLD analysis project Ga0255761, IMG submission 179961) | Coastal salt marsh microbial communities from the Groves Creek Marsh, Skidaway Island, Georgia - 071407BT metaG (version 2) | ecosystem: Environmental > Aquatic > Marine > Intertidal zone > Salt... | reverse complement strand
CAGCGGGTCTGTCTACTACACTGAAGTAGTTAATAGTACCACAGTTAAACTGTATCCAACATTGACTGATTACAATGCTGGTATTAATACAGTAGGATTTACCACATCAAATACCCAGGGTATTCACAAGTTTAGAACTCTTGAAGGCAAGAATACTCTCAGGTCCATCAAAGTTATTAACTCTGGAAGTGATTATGAGAATAAGAAACTTATCGTCAAACCAGAAAACGTTTCTACTGTAGAAGACAATATCTTCTTTGTGAATCATGGATTTGCTGATGGTGACATTGTAAATTACACAACGACTGGCACCGTAATTACAGGTCTTTCAACTACTCTTAGTTACTACATCATCAAGCAAAGTGATGATAGATTTAGACTTGCTTCTGCTGGTGTAGGTGCAACCATTACATCAAACTATGTAAGTGGAAACTATGTTAATCTGACTGGCACTGGTACTGGATATCATAACTTTAGTTATCCTGATATTCAACTCAGCATCAGTGCAGAATATGATGGTGTCTCAGGATCAATAACTGCAACCCCAATTGTTACAGGAGAAATCACAAACCTCTATCTTTATGAGAAGGGCACTGGATATGGATCAAACGTCCTCAACTTCCACAAGAAACCAAGCATAACATTTAAGACTGGTAAAGAGGTTGAGTTAAAGGCAATTGTTTCTGGCGGCAAAGTTTCATCTGTCCAAGTAACAAACTCTGGAAGTGAGTATACTTCTGCTCCAGAATTGACCGTCAACGGTGCTGGTGTTGGTGCTAAGTTGAGAGCAGTTGTCACTAATGGTGAAGTTACTCAGGTTGTAGTAATCAATGGTGGAATTGGATATGATGCCAATACCACAATCTCTGCAACTTCAAGAGGTTTAAATGCTTTTGCTGAAGCAACTGTAAGAGAATTGAGCGTAAACAATGAAGTTAGATTTGGTAGTGAGGTATTATTAGATAATCCAAAGAATCTTCAAGGTCTTGAGTATGGTGTTGTTGGATATACAACATCTATCGGCAACCAATTCTCAGATACTGGGTCTCAACACTCACCCATCATTGGTTGGGCATATGATGGAAATCCAATCTATGGGTCTTATGGTTACAGTGATGCAACAGATGCAAACTCTTCAGTTAAAGTATTGGTAAGTGGATATACAAAATCAACTTCCAATGTAACTGACAGACCGTCTGGTTTTGCATCAGGTTTCTTTGTTGAAGATTATAAGTTTGATAATTCTGGCGACCTTGACCAGTATAATGGTAGATATGGAAAGACTCCAGAATTCCCTAACGGTGTCTATGCATACTTTGCAACTATTTCTTCTACAACCTCAGAATCTACTTTCCCATACTTTGTAGGTGACACTTATAAGTCTCTCTTTGTTTCTCAGACTGTAAATCAAGACTTTGATTTCAATTCTTCAAGTCTTGTCAGAAATACTTTCCCATATAAAGTTGGCGATAGATATTCTGACAATGACTTTATCTCAGAGTCTAATGAAATTTTAGTCCAGAGAGCAAACATTGATTCTGTAACCAAGGGCGAAGTTAATAAACTGACCGTCAATCTTGCTGGCTCTGGATATGCTGTTGGTGATGTTGCATCATTTGACAACACTGGTACTAGTGGTGGTGGTTTGACTGCAGATGTCAAGAGCATCACTGGTAAAACTATTACAAACTTAGACACAACGGTAAACACATATCAAAATGCAAAGGTAATCTGGGAGGATTCCAACTCAGTTTCTCTGCACATTGATAAGGTCAATGTTGTTGCTGATGGAAACAGTGTTATTGTTTCTGGTCTTTCAACCTTTGTTGCAGGACTGACCAAATCACACATCGTTGGTGTAACTTCAGAGAAAACTTATCTCATAAAGCAAGTCCCAACCAATGCTACTGCAGGTGTTGTTACTGACATCTATGTCTCAAGAATTCCTGTATCCCTCTCTATTGGGTCTACAGTTGCTATTGGAACTGAGAAGATGTCTGTCCTTAATATCTTCCCAGAGAATAAGGTTGTAAGAGCACTCAGAGGTGTTACAGGCACTGCACACACTGCATCTACAGAAGCATCTGTTTTAACTGGCAAACTTTCCCTTTCAGTTAAGACACCATACTTCGATTCTAAGTTAAACGATAAAGTATACTTCAATCCATCACAATCTGTTGGCGTTGGAGCAACGACTGGTATTTCAGTTTCTAAGAGTTACGAAATTGGTGATATCACTAAAACCATTTCAGTCCCAACTCAAAGCATCTACTTACCAAATCACCCATTCAAGACTTCTCAACCAGTTGTCTTCGAAAAACTGAGTGGTGCTAACGCTGTTTCTGCTTCAAATACAGAAAGCAGTGGAACTTTCAATATTCCATCTGGAAATTCTCAAACACTGTATGTAATCAATAAGTCTAAAGATTACATCGGTCTGACGACTGAGGTTGGACTGACGACAAGCACCGATGGATTATATTTCAGATCATTTACCGCCAATGGTGATGACACTGATTATCAATATTCACTCGAATCCAACTTTACACAGGTAACTACAAAGGTAGAAAAAGTTGAGTCTACCTTAACACTGTCAGAGTCTCATTCACTTGCAGTTGACGATAGCGTCACTCTTACTGTAAAACCAAATCAGTCAGTAGGAATTGGCACCTCGACAGCAATTGTTGTTAAGTATAATTCTGCTAACAACAAACTCCTGATTAATCCAATTGGATTCACTTCAACAGGAGTTAGCACAACTACTAATGAGTTAACAATATCTTCTCACGGTCTTTTGACTGGCGATAAAGTATTCTATGATTCTTCCGATGAAGTTATCTCTGGTCTGGAAACTGGATCGTATTATGTTTACAGAATTGATGATGACACCATCAATCTTTCAAACACATATTACAATGCACTCTCTTCACCACCATCAGTAGTAAGTTTTGCTTCCACTGGAGGTGCTGGTCATGAAATCTCCAAGATTAATCCACAAATCAAGAATATCAGAAACAATAATCTGGTATTTGATGTAACTGATTCTTCTCTCAGTGGATATAACTTCAAACTCTTTGAAGATAAAGATTTCTACAACGAATTAGTTTCTGTTGGGTCATCAACAACATTTAATGTTACTGGAGTTGGGACTGTAGGCGTTTCAACTAACGCATCAGTAACTCTGAATTATGGTGCCACACTCCCAACCAAAGTCTACTATGCTCTAGAGAAGTCTGGATACATTAGCACATCTGATAAGAATGTAGTAAACTCTTCAGAAATCTTATTTGTTGATAGTGATTACAACGGCACATACGCCGTAACTGGAATTGGAAGCACCACATTCACAATTTCTCTGAGAAAGAATCCTGAAAGACTTTCATACACTCAAAGTAATACTGAGGTATTGAAGTATTCCACAACTTCTGCTACTGAGAAGGGTGGTGTTGATTCTATGAGAATCACATCTAAGGGTCTGAATTATAAGAAACTTCCTAAGTTTGTAAGCATTGCTTCCAGCACTGGTGAGAGTGCAGATATTATTCCAGAATCTACCAACATTGGTAGAATCAATGAGGTCACAATTGAAGACCAAGGATTCGATTTCTCTGCAGATAAGACCTTAAGTCCAGAAGCATTTGTTTCTCCAATTGTCAATCTGGTTGATAGAAATACAATCACAGATGTCAGTGTTAGTTTTGGTGGTGCCAAGTATACATCTGCACCAGACTTGGTTGTTGTAAATCCACTAACTGGTCTGGCATATGACAATGGCATCTTGGAAGCAAAGATGCAAGGTTCTTCTATTGCTGAAGTTGAAGTTGTTGAGGTCCCACGAGGTCTTTCTGATACAGTCAATAAAGTTTATGCTCTGAATAATAGTAACGGTGTTGCAATTTCAACTTGCTCATCTTCAACTTCTGGTATTCTGACTTGCACTTTGGTAACTCCTATCTCTGGATTCTCTACAGATGCATTCTCTGTTGGCGATAAAGTATTCTTAGAGAATATTAGAAAGTTTGGCACTTCTGGTGATGGATTCAACTCAGCAGACCATGAATATAGATTCTTCAATGTAACTGCTTACACAAATTCAAATCCCGCCAAAGTAACTGTTGATATTTCACCATATACAACAAATGCAGGTGTTGCTGTTACAGAACAAAACAGTTATGCAACTATCATCAAACAGACTGACTATCCAACATTTACTGTAACTCAAGAAACTCTCAACTTCATTGTTGGAGAGAAAATCTTTACCTTAGACGGATCAACTTATGTTGAAAGAGATTTGGTTGTTACTGAAAATCTCAGTGACAGTATCAAGGTCTATGGAACTTATGAGTTAAGTGCATCTGAAGTAATTCTGGGTAGAGATTCTGGCACTATTGCCACTATAGAATCTCTTGACAACAATAGAGCATTCTTCAGACTCGATTATTCTTTAAGAAAAGACCTGGGTTGGTCTGATGATATTGGTAAGACTAACCTTGATTATCAGGTAACTCCAGATAATGATTACTATCAGAATCTTTCTTACAGCATTAAGAGTCCTATTGAATATGAAGACCTTGTAAATCCAGTAAATCGTTTACTGCACACCAGTGGTCTTAAGAATTTTGCAGACACTGAGATTTCTAGCAAGTCTACTGTTGCTGCTGGCACAAGTATCTCATCTTCAAGTTTGGCACTGTTGGATATCATCTCTGAGGAGAGAGTTGATACAATCAAGAATTATGACCTTGCTATTGACATTGACACTCAATCTTTCTCACCAACTAAGTCCAAATTCCTGAAGTTACAGAATAAGAAACTGTCTGATTACATCGAATGTGTAAGCAACAGGGTCCTTCCTATTGACAACATCAATACACAATTCTCCAGCAACCAGGGAGAAACTGAATTGTATAGTGATATTGTTGACTACAGTATCAATGATGGATACAACAGATTCCTGGTGCAGATTGTAAATCCTGATAATGATGAGAGACAAACTACAGAAGTGATTACACTTCCTTCACCATCTGGCGATATTGTTACCGTTGAGAAGGGCTCAGTATACAGCACCACTAACGAAGTCGGTGAATTGACTGGATTTATCAACGACTCCGATGAGCTTTCACTTAGATTTATTCCTGATGAGAAGTTTGAATCGGACTATGATATCAAGGTCCTGAAGAATAATTTCTCTAGTGGTCTTGCAGGAATTGGTAGTCAGTCAATTGGATTCATCAATCTTACTGGAAGAAACATTTCTGTCGGAAGTGCAACCACAGAAACTATCTTTAGTGCAGATACTGGAGCAACTAAAGCATTCTTTATCAATGCTGAAGTTGAGAATAGAACTACTGATGAAATCAACTATGTTGAGCTCTATGTAAGTCACAATGATACAGATACTTATGTTTCTGAATACTACTTCGACAATGATTCTAATAAGGAAATTACAGGAAGATTTATTGGATCATTCAGCTCTAACATAAACTCTGGTGTAATTTCTATCAACTACAATAACACAGATTCTAACGATGTCTTCGTCAGGACTAGAATTGTTGGATTCGGCACCACAGCATCTGGTATTGGCACTTACAGATTTAAGAGTGCTGGTCAACCAGATGGGTCTGAGAATACTGCAAGACTGGAAAGTGCCTTTGTTAATGCATCTGGTATTTCCACTATACTTTCAGTTTCTAAGAGTGATGTTACTTCTATCAAAACTATTGCAAGAATTGGATATGGTAATACAACTTCACTTCACCAGTTACTGACGATTCATGATGATACTGACACTTACATCACCCAATATCCATTCCTGTCCGATGATAGTGTAACTGGTATTGGCACCTTTGGGTCTGAAATCAGTGGGTCCAATGTTATAGTCAAATTCTATCCAGATGCTTCAGTAACTGACACTGTTAATATTCAAACCTACAGTGAAATCATTCAGACTGAAAGAGACTTAATCAATATTCCATTAGATTTGACTTATGGCACAATGTCAGAATCTATTATAGTTTCTGCATACAATGGAAGAAATGGAAACAGAGTTAATAAGTTAGACTTTGACCTCAATACTTCAGGCACACCAATCTTCCAGAAGACATTCAATCCATCAGACACTGATGTTTTAAATCTCAGCACTGGAGTTTTCACAATCAAAGACCACTTCTTCAGCACAGGTGAAGAATTGAATTATGTATCTGCGTCTTCATTCAATGGTCAATCTTTTAGTGATATTCAGGTCTCTGGTGCTAGCAGTCTTCCAAGTGAAGTTTATGCTATTAGAGTTAATGGTGACCAATTCAAGTTGGCAACTTCAAGAGCAAATGCTACCGCTGGTACAGCAGTAACATTCAGTTCTTCTGGAGATGGAAATGCACACACTCTTGAGATGTCTAAGAGAATGGAGAAATCCATTATTCTGATTGATGGTGTTGTCCAAAGTCCAATTGCATTCACACCAAACACTTGCACCTTGTTTAACAATGGTGGGTCTATCGGTGCTGGAAATACTTATTTTGCAGTCTCTGGAATATCTTCAATACTTCCTGGCGACCTCCTGAAGATTGATGATGAATATGTCAAGGTTGATTCTGTTGGTCTTGGCACAACTGCTGTTGGTCCTATCACAGGCACTGGAGCATTCAATGTTGTTAAAACTGTCAGAGGATTTGTTGGGTCTTCAGCAACTACTCATACAGATGGTAGCACTGCAAGAGTTTATCTTGGGTCCTTTAATATCGTAAACAACAAAGCATATTTCACAGAACCTCCACAAGGAAATAGCACTGATGCCGTTGACCTCAGCAACATCCCAACACCAAGGTCTTCATTCAGTGGTAGAGTATATCTGAGAGATGATTATTCTACTAATCAAATCTTTGATAATATTTCTAAGTCATTTACTGGAATCAACTCTTCATACACTCTTACTGTTGGTGGAGCAAATACAACTGGAATTGAGACTGGAAGTGGCGTCTTGTTTATCAACGACATCTTCCAAACACCAACTACAGAAAACAATGTAGGAAATAACTATGACTTCAGTGAGAGTGCTGGTGTTTCTACTGTAAGATTTACAGGTATTACAACTTCTGGCGGTCTGCTGATTTCTGACTACGATGTCAACACCAATCAACTTCCAAGAGGTGGAATCATTGTTTCACTCGGGTCAACACCTGGTCTTGGATATGCACCTCTTGTTGGTGCTTCTGTAACAGCAGTTGTTGGTGCTGGAGGGTCTATCGTATCTGTAGGACTTGGCACCACTGATATTACTGGGTCTGGATACAATAGCATCGTATCTATCGGCGTTTCTGTTTTTGAGAGTGGTCATACAGGAGATGTTGCTACTATTACCGCAACGGTCGGTGTAGGTGGCACCTTATCATTCTCTGTTGGAGCAGGTGGCACAGGATACAGTAATCCATCAATATTAGTATCTGAGCCTTCATACGAAAATCTGAGTGTTACTGGTGTATCAAGACTTGGATTTGGTGCTACTACTGATACTGGCACTGGACTTCTAATGTCTGTTGATGTTGGTGCTAGCTCCAGAACTGGAATCGGATCCACTTTGTTTGAGGTATCATCCTTCAAGATTACAAGACCTGGATATGGATTCAGAGTTGGTGATGTATTCACTCCAGTTGGTCTTGTCACGGATGTAAATCTGTCTTCACCAGTTGAGCAATTTGAAGTAACTGTACTTGATACATTTACCGATTCCTTCTCTGCATGGCAGTTTGGTGAATTGGACTTCATTGACCCAATCGACACATTGCAGGATGGTGCTAGAACTAGATTCCCACTTTACTACAATGGTAGTCTTTTGAGTTTCGAAATTGATGAGAATGATGAAGAATCTTCTAAAATTGATTTGAGTTATGTCCTTCTCATATTTGTAAATGGTGTAATTCAAGAACCTGGCACAAACTATGTCTTTGAAGGAGGCACTTCATTCATATTCACTACAGCACCAGAAGATGGAGATAATGTTGACATCTTCTTCTATAGAGGCACTCGCAATACTGATACTGTTAGTGTTGATGTTAATGAAACAATCAAAGTTGGTGATACTTTGACAGTTAAGAAGAGTGACACTGTTGGTTTTACAACTACTCAGACCGATAGAAATGTCTTTGCTATCACTGCGTCAGATAAAGTTGAAACTGATATTTACTCTGGTCTTGGTATTGATGAGCAAAACTATAAACCATTTGACTGGACAAAACAGAAAGTTGATATGAGTGTCAATGGAGAGTTGATTTATAAGTCTAGAGATTCTATTGAAGCTCAAGTATATCCAACTGCAAGAATCATTGGCGACCTTTCAACAACTGACACTGAAATTTTCGTAGATGATGCACAATTCTTCAACTATGAGGAAAATGAGTCTTCAATTGTAATTAGTGATGTTAATGCTCTGATTGTCTCAAGCAATGACCCAGTGGCAGCTGCTATAACTGCTGTTGTTTCTGCTGCAGGCACAATCAGTTCACTGTCAATCGTTGATGGTGGGTCTGGATATACTGATTCTACCGTAACTCTTTCTATTGCTGCTCCTAAGTCTGTAGGAGTTGGTGTCGGCACTACGGCAACAGCAACTGGTTCTGTTACTGCTGGTATTATTACTACAGTATCAGTTACCAATCCTGGATTTGGATATACTACTTCAAATCCACCATTAGTCCTTGCACCAACGCCTAATGTTTCTTATGAAAATATCCTTGAGATTGATACCGTCGAAGGTTTCTCTGGAATCGTAACTGGTATCTCTACAACATCTGGCACTGGAGGAAATCCATTAGCAATTCAATTCTTCTTGAATTCTTCATCCTTCACTGGTCTTACTACAGGATATCCAATTCACATCTTCGGCACTGGAGTTGGATCTGGCGTAACTTCCATTGATGATAGCAACTCTGCAGTAGTTGGTGTTGGCACAACCTTCTGTGACAACATTTACATCATTCACACATTCAACAATCCTGGTGGGTCAAATGCTGACATTATCGTCAATGTTGACTCTGGCACTGATGTTACAGGACTGTCAACCACTGGGTCTACTACTTTACCGGTAGGAAGATTCTCATGGGGCAGACTTTCTGGATTTACTAGAGCAGATTCTCCAATTTCAATCGGTGTAACAGGTCTTACAATCGATTCTGGATTATCTACATTCCCAACAATTCAAAGAAGGGGATATGGTTTGAGAAATGGTGGAAGCCTGAGAAAAGATCTAGGATAGTTATAAATATAGAAAAAAGCTATTAAGATGGCGGCAATTGTAACAGACCAGTTTAGAATATTAAATGCTGGAAACTTCGTAGATTCTGTCGGCAGTAGTTCCAATTCATATTATGTTTTTGTAGGATTGTCAAATCCAACTGCGTCTGGGTTTGGTAGAGACTCTGATTGGGATACTGACACTCCTACTCCAACTGATAATTTTAATTATGAGAATTTTGTTGGAGATAGCATGATGTATGGTAAGAGGGTAACCTCTACCAATGTAAGGAGACTGGCAAGAAAGGTTGAATGGGCGAGAGGTACAAAATATGAAATGTATCGTCATGACTACAGTCTGACAAACTTATCACCCATTACAAAGTCTTCCAGACTTTATGATGCAAACTACTATGTAATCAATAGTGAGTATAAAGTTTATATTTGTATCGATAACGGGTCCTCTGGTATTAATACCACAGGAAATGCATCTTTAGATGAGCCCACGTTTACCGACTTAGAGCCATCTAAGGCGGGTGTCAGTGGTGATGGTTATACTTGGAAGTATTTGTTTACTATTACTCCAAGTGACATTATTAAGTTTGATTCGACAGAATATATTTCTCTTCCAAGTGATTGGGCAACCTCCACTAACGCACAAATATCTGCAGTAAGAGGCAATGCCAACTCAGATACAAATGAAAACCAGATAAAGCAAGTTTATATTGATAATCGTGGTGCTGGATATTCCCAGGGATCACATGAGTTGAATATCATTGGTGACGGGTCTGGCGCAAAAGTCGTTGTTGAAGTTAATAGCTCTGGTCAAATCACAGATACAGTAGTATCCTCAGGTGGTAAAGGATACACATATGGTGTTGTAGACCTTGGGTCAATCAACTCAAGTTCTTCGACAAAAGCAAATCTAATTCCTATCATCCCTCCTTCAAAAGGTCATGGTTATGATATCTACAAGGAATTAGGTGCTGATAAGGTTTTAGTTTATGCAAGGTTTGATGATTCTACTAGAGACTTCCCAGTAGATACTAATTTTGCTCAGATTGGAATTGTTAAGAATCCAACTTCGATTGGGTCAACTTCACTCTTCACTGAAAATCAATTCTCATCTTTGGGTGCTCTGAAGTTTACTTCAACTTCTGGCACAGTTGCAATTGGAGATAGAGTTAATCAGTCTGTTACTGGTGGCACTGCAAAAGGATTTGTTGCATCATACGACACTGAAACTAAAGTCCTTAAGTATTTCCAAGATAGGTCACTCTTCTTGAATCAGACCACATATGATACCACAGATTATGTTGGTATTTCTACATTATCAAAGGTCTTGAATTTTGAGTCATCAGGAAACGCAGTAACTACCACTGGTGGTTTCTCTGGGTCTGTTGACACTGCATTTACTGGAATTACTACAAATCCAACAGGAACAAAAATTGTGTCTCTTGGGACTCAATTTACAAATGGACTTTCCTCATCTGAGATAAATAAAGGGTCGGGAGATGTAATTTATCTTGATAACCGCCCCGTGATTTCAAGAAATTCTAGACAAAAAGAAGACGTTAAAATTATCCTGGAATTTTAAAAAATGCCACAGAAAACGAATCTCAATATAAGCCCTTATTATGATGATTTTGATAAGTATGACAATTTCTACAGGGTCTTATTTAAACCAGGATTCCCTATTCAAGCTAGGGAGTTAACGACTTTACAGTCTATTCTGCAGAATCAAGTAGAAGCATTCGGCAGTCATGTTTTCAAAGAGGGATCGATGGTTATCCCTGGAAACATCAGTTATGACACTGAATACTACTCCGTTAGAATTAATCAAGAGCATCTGGGCATTGACGTTGAAGCATATGCCAGCAGTTTGGTTGGTAAGAGACTGAGGGGAGAAACATCAGATATTGTTGCTGTAGTAGATAAGTATCTCCCAGTTTCTGAAGCAGATGGTATCACAGACTTAACTTTATTTGTTAAGTATCTGTCATCAGGAACTGGTAATGAGGTAGCATACTTTACTGATGGTGAGATTTTAATCACCGATGATGCATTCACCTATGGAAACACTCCTGTAAGTGAAGGAGATACTGTTGCAACTTTAGTATCTCAGGATGCATGTGCAAGAGGCACATCGGTTTCAATTGGTGCAGGCGTTTATTTCATTAGAGGCACTTTTGTAGATGTTGCTGCTGATAAGATTGTATTAGATGCATACACAGCAACTCCATCTTACAGAGTTGGTCTTACAATCTCTGAAGAATTAGTAACTGCAAAGGATGATGCATCCCTTTATGATAATGCAAAAGGATATTCAAACTATGCAGCACCTGGTGCAGACAGACTGAAGATTTCTACAACTCTTTCTAAGAAGAGTTTGACAGACCACAACGACAAAACTTTTGTTGAGTTGTTGAAACTTGAAAATGGTGAAGTTAAGAAACTTCAGAATAAGTCTGAATACAGCATCATCAAAGATTATTTTGCAAAGAGAACTTATGAGGAGTCTGGTGATTATTCTGTAGGAAGATTTGATATTGAGGTAAAAGAGTCTCTCAATAATGGTCTTTCAAATGAGGGAGTATTCACTTCTTCGCAAAAGACTGATGCAGGTAATACGCCATCCGATGACCTCTTGTCAGTCAAGGTCTCTGCTGGTAAGGCATATGTAAGAGGATATGATATTGAGACTGCATCTACTACAGTATTAGATGTTGAAAAACCAAGAGATAAAAAATCAATTTCCCAGTCTTTGGTGCCATTTGAGTTTGGCACTCTTCTGAGAGTTAACAACGTATTCGGCACACCTTTCAGTGGTGTCAATAATAACACTAATACAGTAAAACTGTTTAGTCAGAGAAGAGAATCTACTACATCAGGAACTGGTGTTGAAATTGGTGAAGCAAGAGTATATTCATTCAGTGTAACTGATGCCGCATACTCGGATGATTCGACTGAGTGGGATTTGTATTTGTTTGATGTCCAGACTTATGTCAAGTTGACCGTAAATGAGTCTCTAACATCAGGACAATGCCCTGCAACATCAATTGTTCGTGGTGTAAGTAGCGGAGCATCTGGATATGTTACAACTGCCGCCTCAGGCACTGAAATTACACTGACTCAAACTTCTGGCACCTTTATTGATGGTGAGCAACTTACTATCAATGAAACGACTGAAGTTTCAAGGTCCGTAAAATCTTCAAAGGTTTATGGAATTCAAGATGTTAAGTCCGTATATCAGGATGCATCTACATTCTCAGGTCTTAGTGTAGACTTTGTTGCAGATACAGTTCTTCAAAGGACTTTACCAAAGAATTTTGGTGTTGCTGATAGAATCAGAATTTCAACTGCAGGTGCTGTAACATCACCTGGCAAATTCTTCACAGGAATTAAAACCGATTCTATTGTTAGATATCAAATTGCTGGAGTTACTACAGAAACTTTCAACAGAGTATCTGCAGTTTCTGCTGATGGATCATCAATGACCTTGGTTGGCGTATCATCAGTGTTTGGTGTTTGTGATGGTGGACTTCCAACATCTACTCAAGATGTAACTTTCTCTATCGCAAATCCAGTTGTCAGAGAAAGTGGTGGTCTTTATGCAAAAATTGGGTCTAGCGACATTGCTTCGGTAAGTCTGGCAGATTCAAATCTGATTGTTACTAAACAAATCACTGGAGAATCTACAGATTCTAGTGGAAGTATGACAATTCCAATTTCTTCTGTTGGAATTACTAGTGCTTTCTTTGAGTCTTTTGATGCCGAAAGATATAGCATCACCTACTCTGATGGTAGTATTGAAGATTTAACATCAGACCAGTTTACTCTGGCTTCTGGTGGTGGAAGTGTAACTATTACTGGTCTGACAGCATCTCAAAGTAATGTTGTTGTCAACACAACGGTTAAAAAGAATAATATCAAGAATAAAAAGAAAGAGTATACAAGAAGTGAAAAGGTATCAGTAACAAGAACTGTTTCTGGAGTTTCCACCAGCACAGCAGGTCTTACTCAAAATGATTTCTATGGTCTGAGAGTAGAAGATAAGGAAATCTCCCTCAATCTTCCTGATGTAGTTAAAGTTGTTTCTATCTACGAATCATATGATAGCAACGCTCCAACTTTAGACTCTTTAGAATTCCCATCTGGTCTTGGATTAGATACTAATTCTATTCTTGGAGAAAAAATTGTTGGTAGAGAAGGTGGAGCAATTGCTCAAGTCGTAACTCGCTCATCCGCAACAAAGGTTGAGATTGTATATCTGAATTCTAATAAATTTAGTGTTGGAGAAGTTGTTGATTTCCAAGAGTCTGCAATCACTTCAACGGTACAAGTTGTTAATGAAGGCAACTATCAAGATATTACCGATAAATTCTATCTTGATAAAGGGCAAAGAGAGCACTACTATGATTATTCAAGAATTGTAAGAAGAAGTGATGGATACATTCCTACACATCAACTTCTTGCAATCTTTGATTACTATAATATCCCATCTAATGATAACGGCGATGTTTATACGGTCAATTCATATGCTGAGGATAGATTTACATCTGATGTCCCTTATCTTCCAAGTGGAGTAAGGTCTTCAGATACTCTTGACTTCAGACCAAGAGTTGCAAGATTCTCTTCAACAACATCTTCACCATTTGCCTTTGCAAGTAGAAATTTTGCAACTGCAGGAATTAATCCAACATTAGTAGTTGCACCACTAGAAAATTCACTCATTGGATACGATTTCTATCTCCCAAGAATTGATAAGATTGTATTAGATAAGTTTGGCAATTTTAGTGTAATTAAGGGCGTATCTTCACAGAATCCAAAACCTCCTACTAATGTAGAAGAGGCAATGGATATTGCCACTATCGAATATCCAGCATATCTGTATAATCCAGATGATGCCAAGATTACTCTTGTGGATAACAGAAGATATACCATGAGAGATATTGGAAAGATTGATGATAGAGTTTCTAATCTTGAGACTCTCACATCACTCTCACTTCTGGAATTGGATACAAAGACCTTCCAAGTCAGAGACATTGATGGATTTGATAGATTCAAGTCTGGATTCTTTGTAGATGATTTCAGAGATGTCCAAAGACTTGATGCAAATCTCTCCGAGGTTAATGTTGATACTGAATCTGCTGAGTTGTTGACTCCTATTGATTTCTACTCAATCAAACCAGAAATTGCATTAGACCCATCTATTAATACTGAGACTGCTGACTTTAGTTCTAACTTAAGTCTTTTAGATTCTGATGTCCAAAAGACTGGTGATTTAATCACACTCAAGTATTCTGAGAAATCATGGATTGAGCAACCTCTGGCATCCAGAGTTGAGAATGTCAATCCATTCAACATGATTGAGTTTATTGGAAGAATCAGTCTCTCTCCAGCATCAGATAACTGGGTAAGAAACATTTACGTTAATGGTGGTGAAAGAACAATCACTGGCGATTTTAATGGGTCTTATATCGAGACAGTTAAGATTTCTAGTGTCCCAGATACTCACATTCGCTCAAGAAACGTAGCATTTGTTGCTGGTGGTCTCAAACCACTCACCAGATACTATCCATTCTTCGATGGCACCAGTGGAATTGATATCATTCCAAAACTCATTGAAATCTCAATGACATCTGGTGTATTCCAAGCAGGTGAGACCGTCCAAGGTTTTATTGGCGGCACCAGACTGTTTAGTGCAAGAGTTGTCCAACCAAACCATAAGACTGGCACATACAATAGTCCAACAACAACATTCTCACTGAATCCATACAATAAGTCATTAACACTTCCAACTACTTATTCTGCATCTTCTACAGTATTGAATATTGATACTGAAGCACTTTCAGATGAAGTTGCTGGTAGATATAACGGATACATCACAACTGGTATGGTCTTACTTGGTCAAACCAGTGGTGCTCAAGCATCTGTATCGAATATCAGAGTTATTTCTGATACCTTTGGTGATGTAGGTGGTGCAATCTTCTTCAGAAATCCTCTTGCATCTCCATTACCACCACTCAGATTTACAACTGGTACTAAGACATTCAAGTTGACTTCAAGCTCAACGAATGCAACTCCACTTCCTGGAAGTCTTCTGATTAGTAGTGGTGAAACAACTTATACAACCAGTGGTATCGTTGATACTTACAGACAGACTAGAGTCATAGTAAGAAGACCTCCCCCACCACCACCGCCACCACAAGGAGGAGGTGGACGCGGAGGCGGTAAAGACCCTCTTGCACAGACATTTACTGTCGATGAGACTGGAGCATTCTTAACAGGTGCTGACCTATTCTTTGCAAGCAAAGATGAAAATGAAAAGGTAACGGTCGAAATAAGAACTGTTGAGTTGGGCACACCAACCAGTCAGTTGGTAGAAGATTATGCAAGAGTAACACTTGCTCCATCTCAAGTTAATACATCTACAGATGGATCTGTAGCAACTAGAGTTACTTTCCCATCACCAGTTTATCTGCAACCAGATACTGAGTATGCAATGGTAATTCTTTCACCGGCATCCAATAACTATGAAACTTGGATTGCAAGAATGGGTGAAAAGACTGTAAATACAACTACACTTCCAGATGCTGAAAGTGTTATTGTTACCAAGCAGTATATTGGCGGAAGTCTGTTTAAGTCTCAAAACGGCACCATTTGGACACCTAACCAGTTTGAAGACCTGAAGTTTAAGCTTTACAAGGCAAACTTCACAAGCACTTCTGGAACTGCATACTTCTATAACCCAACTCTTGATACGAATGATGCATCTTCAAGACTTGAAAGTGATTCAATCAGAACTCTACCAAGAAAACTGAAGGTTGGTATTACAACTACCACTACTCTGAATTCAACTCTTGTTGTTGGCAGAAAAGTTAGTGATACGACTTCTGCCACTGGTCCTCATGGATACATTGAGCAAGTTGGTGGTAGACTCAATACTGTAACAAACTCTATTGTTGGTGCAGGATATAGCGATGGCACTTTCACTAATGTCCCACTTTTTGCAATAACTGGTAACGGTAGTGGTGCTCAAGCAACAGTAACATTCTCTGGCGGTCAATTGTCCGGCACTCCAACAGTAACAACTGCTGGTAATGGATATGTTGCTGGCGATATCCTTGGCATTACTACCAGCAACGTTGTCAAGGGAAGTGGTGCTCAAATTTCAGTAGCGTCTCTGAATGGATTTGATACTTTATATCTAACCAACGTCCAAGGTGAAGAGTTAACATCAGGACAAGACTTGGTTGTTTATGATGGGTCAACTGCCGTATCATTTGCAAATACCGATATTACATCATCTTCGGCAATTAGCTCCCTATATGATGGTAGAGTTATTGAAGTTAATCAGTTTAATCATGGTATGCACGCTGACAATAATGTCATCACGCTTGCAAATATTGAGCCCAACACTATTCCAACAACATTGAATGCTGCTCTGGGTATTAATGATACTACAATCTCAGTTGCAAATACCTCATTGTTTGCAACATTTGAAGGTATCTCTACATCTAGTGGATATCTGAAAGTCAATAACGAAATTATCTTCTATGATGGCATTACTGCTGGTAGTGGTGGTGCTGGCACATTGGGTATTGGCACCAGAGGTATCGACAATTCACTCACTAGAGCTCATCTTATCAACGATAAGGTTTATCCTTATGAGTTAAATGGTGTTTCTCTGACAAGAATTAATACCAATCACAATCTCCCAACAGATGCAACACTCAAAGCATCTGCAGACCTTGATAAGTATTATATTCAAGTTGGTCGTGGGTCGAGAGCATCTGGTGATACTCAACTGAGTTTCACTAATGAAAACTCTGTTGGTGGTAAGAATGCTTCTGGTTCTAGAAACATTCAATACAATACAGTGCTCCCACAGTTTAACGTCATTACTCCTGGAGAAACCACTACAATATCTGCACAAATCAGGTCAGTTTCTGGCACAAGTGCTGGTGGGTCTGAAGTTTCATTCATCGATCAAGGTTATGAATCTGTAGAAATCAATAGTCAAAATGAATTGACTTCTACAAGAATTGTTGCTTCAGAGAGAAATGAAACCACAAGACTTACAGACCTTCCTAAGAATAAATCATTCACGATTGGTGTTAATCTGAGTTCTTCAGATCCTAATCTTTCACCAGTTATTGATACTCAAAATGCTACTATAGTTTATGGTAGAAATAGAGTCAACTCACCAATTGACAACTATGCAACTGATGGTAAGGTAAATCTTGTTGAAGGTGACCCACATGCTGCGGTTTATGTTTCTAGAGAAGTTTCTCTTCAGCAACCAGCAACATCTCTCAAGGTATTGCTCTCTGCATATAGACATTCTTCAGCAGACTTCAGAGTACTTTATCAACTCTTTAGAGTAGATTCTACAGGTGTTGAGCAAGCATTTGAATTATTCCCTGGTTATGATAATCTGCGCGATACTGATGATGATGGTTATGGCGATACAATCATAGATGTTACCAAGAATAGTGGTAGAGCTGATGCTTTTGTTTCTCCAAATAAAGATGGTGAATTCTCAGAATATCAGTTTAGCATTGATGACCTTGAGCAATTTACTGGTTTCAGAATCAAGATTGTTGCAAGTGGCACCAATGAAGCATACGCTCCTAAATTCAAAGATTTGAGGGTGATTGCACTGGCATGATGAGAGTTGAAGGTCACAAGCACCTGTTTCGTGAGGATTCAGGTGCTATTGTCAATACTGATACACATCAGTATAATGAATACGTTAGAATGAGGTCTGAAAGGAAAAAACAGAGAGAAGAGATAGAAGGTCTAAAAAACGATATTAGTGAAATCAAGTCCCTACTTATGGAGATCATCAATGGACCCAAACACGATTCAACTAGAAACAATGACTAGAATGTTTGAATATGAAAAACATTCCAGACTTATTGATGAATTAAATGTTGATGAGTTAAGAGACTGTGCAAAATCTTATTGCAAACTTTACTTGAAACAGCAAGAAGTTGTTAGTAGCTTTGGTCGTCTCGATTCTGGTTTGACATAAATACTTCTAAAGACCAACTTATACCATGGCAGTTTACGTTAGTAATATTGTTATTAATACTGGAACATCTTTCAACCAAAGTTTTACTTTGGAGAATATAAACACGAATTCCGTTTTGGATTTGACTGACTATACAATTAAGTCTGAAATGAGAAAACATCCAGGAAGTACTACTGGCGTTACAACTTTTACCAGTACTATAGCATCGGCTGCTGGTGGTGTGATAACTATTGGATTGTCAACAACACAAACAGCATCACTTAAACCAGGAAGATACGTGTATGATGTTTTATTGACTGATGATTCTGGCACTAGAGATCGTGTTGTTGAAGGAATGGTAATCGTAAGTCAAGGAGCAACTCGTTAATGGCAAACATTAGAGTTAGAGTAGGTCAAAGACAAGGTGTTAAGGTAGTAGCATCAAACAAAGCTGGTGCATTTTCTATTGCATCAGGCACAGATGTAGATAGCACTGCCAGGGCTAACAACACAGTATTGATGTTTGATTCTGCAAGTGGAAACTATATTCATGTAACTCCAGCAGATATTGCTGACCTTGTTGATGGTGTTGATGATGATGAAATTGATTTCGGTGAGTGGTGATACTGAGATTTAAATCAACTAAATAAGTATAAAAGGAAAAGTAGTTAGAAATGGCGACTCCTGTATTACAGTTTAAAAGAGGTGCCTTTAGTAATCTGCCAGCGTTGAAAGCAGGTGAGCCTGGTTTTACCACTGACAA
>Ga0255761_10001979_pt1 | contig 19045 bp, 9 predicted proteins | sample 071ome_29_FD_179961 | JGI IMG/M metagenome (GOLD analysis project Ga0255761, IMG submission 179961) | Coastal salt marsh microbial communities from the Groves Creek Marsh, Skidaway Island, Georgia - 071407BT metaG (version 2) | ecosystem: Environmental > Aquatic > Marine > Intertidal zone > Salt... | reverse complement strand
TCTCTCTCTTTCTCTCTCTCTCTCTCTCTCTCTGTGTGTGTGTGTGTGTGTGTGTGCGTGCGTGTGTGCGTATTCCGTGCGTGCGTGTGGTGAGAGAGTGACGGTGCTCCGTGATGCGTGCAGCCGCCGTCTCCACAAAAGAAAAACATCGATGGTACAACCCTAAATACCACGCGAGATTCTGAAGAGTAAGTTAGTTACACGTCAAACACATAAAACATAAAAAAACCGAGGGCGCGCCGACGCCAAAGATGAAAAGAAGAGCGACGTCGTCCTCTCTTCTCATCCGTCGTCTCCTTTTTCTCCGCGACGGTGGTGGCAGCGAAGAGACTTTTAATCGTCGTCGTTGTTGTGCTGCACTTTTTCGTTCTCCTCGCGACGAGCAACAAAATCACGCTAATCACCTTTTTCGTCGAAGGCACAGCGCGAGCGCTGCGAAAGAAATAGAAGAAGAAGAAGAAGGATCGACGATTTACGCGATATCTACACCGCCGGGAAGAGGTGGCGTAGCCATTCTGCGAATATCCGGTCCGAGGAGTTGGGAAGTTGGGAGGAAGCTGACGTTATCTGGACTTCTCGAAGGAAGAAGGGAAAGGTTGAAAGATACCGACGAGGATATTTCGACCCAGAGGTGGAGAGTAAAACCGGGCGCGCTGCGGCGCGCTCAGTTTGTTTTTGAAAAGGAAGAGGGTTCGTCGGAAGCACTAGAACGAGAACTTGAAGAAGAAAATGAAGAAGACGATGATGAATTCGACCGAGTTGAAAGAGCTAGAGGTCACGTGAGAAGAAGAAGAAGGAGCAAGAAAAATTCCATAGGGGTTATCGACGAAGGGTTGATTGCGTATTTCAAAGCGCCACGCTCGTTCACAGGAGAAGACGTGTGCGAGTTGCACATGCATGGTTCCATAGCCGTGTGTAAGAAGATATTGGAAGTACTTTCTACGATGAGTGGTGGCTGCGAAAGGAGTGAGTCATCATTTCAAAACTTGAGACCGGCAGAACCGGGAGAGTTCAGCAAACGCGCATTTCTGAATAAGAAGATGAATTTAGTTCAAGCGGAATCTTTGGCAGATTTAATAGAGGCAGAGACGGAAGCGCAGAGAGCGTTGGCCGTGAGTGAAATAGAACTCGGTGTTGTTGATGACGATATTCGTTATCGTCGTGCTCCGACGGCTTCATCGTTGTCGAAGAAAGTGGAGGAGTGGACGAACGAGTTGACGAAAGCTTTAGCCGTTTGCGAAGCGATTTTAGATTTTCCCGGCGAAGACCCAAAGCTAGAAACGTCCTTAGTTTACCGAGATGTCTTACCGGCGATTCGTCACGTGAAAGGTGAAATTGACGCGGCGTTAAAAGATGCCAAGGCGAGAGAGTTAGTCCGAACCGGTGTTCGCGTCTGCATAGTGGGTGCCACGAATGCGGGGAAATCGACATTGTTAAATTACTTTGCAAAAAGAGATGTAGCGATCGTTTCGAAAGTTCCTGGAACGACAAGAGACGTCGTAGAGGTGAGTTTAGAGTTGAATGGGAGAAAAGTAGTAATTTTTGATACCGCTGGGCATCGGTTTTTGCCAATAATGCAAAAATCTTCATCGCCGTCGGAAAAAATGGAAAACCCCTACGAGGTTGAGATTGAGGACGAGCCACTCTTCGATGACGAGTACGAAAGAAGGGTCGGTAAACTCTCCGACGACGCGAAAGAATTAATCGATGAAATTGAAAGAGAAGGCATCGAAAGAGGTAAAAATGTGGCAAAAAACGCGGATATCATCATTGAAATGATCGACGCCACAAATCCAAAGAGAATCGATTTTGAGAATATGAACATAAAACGGGAGAATGGCGTCAAGATCATTTCAGTCGTAAACAAATCCGACGCGTTATATTTTTTAGATGAAGAAGAAGAAGAAGAAGAAGCGTATTCAAGGTTTGACTCCTCCCTTCTTCGTCTTAGTTTACGAACTGGACTGGGACTGGATGCGTTAACGAAAGCTGTCTCCGATGCCGTCCACGAGTGCACAATAACAGCATCATCATTTTCCTCTCGCTCCAACGACGGTGCGACAGCTGCCATCGCCCGAACGCGTCATCGTGCGCACGCTCGCGCAATATCCAATTCCCTTGGGGCGTGTCTCTTTGAGCTCAACCAGAAATCCGATAGCGACGACGACGAAGGAAGCAAACGCTCGTTGGAGCATTCTCCGGATCATCCGAGAACTGAACTCGTCGCCGAAGATTTACGAGAGGCCTTGCGCAATTGTTCTCGCGTAGTTGGTCGTTTGGATGTCACAGAAAACGTTCTCGATTTTCTGTTTTCCGAGTTTTGCATAGGGAAGTAGAGCGCGTGCCACATATGGCGCGTCATAATAGAGACTCACATTATAGTACAAGGTACCTGTAGTTTTTTTTATATTTTTTGGTCGAGTGTCCCCCCTCTGACTGTTTTCTCTTTTTTCGAGCGGCCTACGCTCCATAATATTCTTCAGTTTTAGTAACGCGCGCACACACACGCGCACACACCAAACACAAACACAAAGAAAAGAGAGAGAGAGGTAGAACGAGGTACGATCGATCGAGTCTCGAGAAAACATGGCCGCGGATTCCTCGTCCGAAGAAACGCCGTCGGAAACCGTGGCCGCGTTGTTTCCCATCTTCCTCGTCGCCGTTCTCTCCTGTTTTCTCTTTCCAATCACGCTGTACAGAATCGGCCGTCGATTTGGACTTTTCTCGAGCTTTTTAAGCGGAGAAGACGGAGAGAGTAGTAAAGGTGGCGAAATATCGCTGTTGAACATAAACAAGAAGAACAAGAAGAGTGAAGGCACCACCACCAGCGCGGAGCAAAAACAAAAACAACAACAAAACATTCAAATCAAAGCGAAAGACGGGTCTTTGTGGGCGAAATCGTTCGAGCAATCGGTGCGACAATCGAAGCAATCGATGAAGCGACAAATGTTTTTCAGCGGGTGGAATTTAGCGATCGTGTGCGGGTGGATACTTTTTTTCCTGTTACTGTTCTGGGCGAAAGCCATGCAGATGGAAGAGAAGAGGTTCGATCCGTACGAGATTTTGGAGCTTTCCATCGGGGCGACGCCGTCGGAGATCAAAAGAGCGTACAGAAAGATGAGTTTGAAGTACCACCCTGATAAAAACTCAGATCCAGAGGCGATTAAGTTTTTTACAGAATCAGTCGCGCCGGCGTACAAGACATTAACGAACGACATCGCGAGAGAAAACTTCGAGAAGTACGGACATCCAGACGGCCGACAGTCGACAAAGTTGGGCGTGGCGTTGCCGGAGGAGTTGTTCGGGAGAGGACGATTCGAAGGATTGGCTCCGTTTGTCTTGCTCGGGATGGTTTTGGTGACAATTTTGTTGCCGCTGATTGTCATCGTGAGGATTCTAATGAAGGGAGATAAGTACGCGCACACCGGCGTGGATGGGAAGAAAGTGCTCAGGCAAACGCAGAGTAATTTTGGGCAGATGCTGAAACCGATGATTAAATTGACTGAAGTGCCTCAGTTGGTTTCAGTCGCGCAAGAGTTCATGGAGATGGAGTACAAAGGAGAGAAGTTGAACGAAAGTTTGAGCGAAGTTTTGAAGCAGTGTAGGAACGAAATTGGCGGCGGAGAGCTGGCGCAAAAGTTTGTGAGAAGGCATCCAAACGTAGTGCGGACGCACGCGTTGCAGTTGATGCACTTGCTGCGAAAAGGTGAGGAGGTACCCAGGGAGTTGATGAAGGATTTCGATTTTGTGGTGAAAAACGTGCCGAGATTCATCGACCAAATTTTGCTCATGTTGTTGCAAACGAGTGGTAACCCGAGGGCTGGTTTTACCGCGGTGAAGCCGACGCAGGCGGTGTTGGAATATTCTCAACTCTTCACGCAAGCAGTTCCGATCACGTTGAAGAAGTCGAGCAGCAGTACTAATGCGTCGTCGGGGAGAGTAGGATCGATCGCAAACAGCGATGACGGCGGCGCGGCTGGTCTGTTGCAGTTGCCGCACTTTACCGAAAAGGAATGCGCGAAGATTCGTAAGAAGGCAAAATCGTTGGCAGAGTTGAGAGAGATGGCGAAAGAGGAAAGAGCGGCGGTCTTGGAAAAGTTTGCTGAATTCGACGAAAACAAAAGAGCGGACGTGGAGACGATCATGAACATCGTCCCGAAAGTAGTCAAGTTTGAGTGCGAGATTTTCGTGGAAGGTGAGTCTCCTTCCTCCTCGTCTGCGAGCGGTGTACAAGCCGGAAACGACGGCGTCGTCGCCGGTGGAATAAAACAACAACAACAACAAAAACAACCGCTTATTTTGGAAGATGATATCATCACGGCGCGAGCTTCGGTTCAGATTTCTCGCGGCGGGGGACCAATAGGCGACGCTGACTTACCGCCCGTTCCGTTTGGTCGAGGCATAAAAAAACCAGAGTCGTGGTATTTACTCGTTTGTGATCCGTTAGCAAACTTAACTTTGGCGATGAAGAAATTGAGCAAGGCAGAGAAATTGGCAGCGGAAACTGGCGACGAGCCGACGAAAATTGCCGTCAAATTTATGGCTCCACCTGCAGCGCTGTATTCCGTCACTTTTGCCTTGGTTTCTGATTACTGGATCGGTGTCGATAGGAAACAAAACGCAAAATTTAAAGTGAGCAAACGAACTCCCGAGGCGGAGAAGGAGAGAGATTCGACGTCGGGCAACAAGAAGAAGAAAGGAGCCGCCCCGAGCAAGAGTAAAGGGGCGTCGTTACCTCCTGCAGCGACTGCAGCCGCAACATCGGAAGCGGCGACTGCTGGTGAAGGAGATACATCGAAGAAGGAGCAAAGCGGTAAAAAAGAGGAAGGAATCGTCGCAAGCGAGGACGAGATAGACTCGGAGGATGACGAAGAAAGTGACGACGACGACGGACATCACGACCCGAACTATCCCTCGGATGAAACTGGGACGGAGGAAAGTGATAACGAGAAGTTAGAACCGTACGTTCTCAAACAACAACAACAACAACAACAAAAGGAAGAGCGCCCGAAGCAAGAGCGTCCGGTTATGTCAGCGTCAGCGGCGACGCCAGAGAAAAAGGAAAAAGGTGCCGCCACGTCGAAGGACGTAGGTGAAGAAGAAGACAAAGAGGACGGAGAAGCAAAGGAAGAGGAAGTCGTCGCAGAGAATTAGAAAACGGAGGAGAAAGAGAAGAGTTAATCGAACAAAGTCACCGTAAAGATCTAAAATCAAAAGGTCTCAATCGTTTATTTTTATAATAACAAGAATACAAAAGAAGTGTTGTTCATTATTTGTTTCATGTAAGTATTTGAATCACAACGTCACTCACTCACTCTCCCCCAAAAACAGCTAAGGCAAAATTCTATTATTATTGATGCATTTCTAAATGTTTAAATCTACTTCTCTCTACTACCATCACAGATAGAAAAGTATATAGTTCAAACGACATAGATATAGACGCGTCTAATAATAAGGAACATTTTAGGGTGGACTCTCTTTCATTTTTTCCAGAGAATTTAGCCGACCTTATCGAAGAAACTTTTACGTTCATAGCTGTCGTTGTTCTTACTTTTCCGGAATGACAATGTCTCCATCATCGATGGATTGTTGCACGTCTTGCGGATCTTCACCCTCGACCGTGCAACCAACACTCTTCGCCGTACCTAAAATCTCCTTCACCGTGCCAGACAAAGTCTTCGCTCTCGATTTCGGTCGCATCTGTCTCGCAATTTCAATGATTTCATCCAACGCGACGTTACCATCGTGCGGCACATCCTTCTCCTTCTTACGATCACGGAACGGTTCCTTCAACGCTCTGATGACTAACGCAGACGCGGTCGGGACTACGGACACTTTCGCTTGTCTGTTCGCAACGGAAAGTTTCACAGTAACGCGCAAACCTTTCCACTCCTTGCCAGTTTCCTTGGCGATGTCTTCCCCGACTTTCTTCGGGGAGAGACCCAAAGGACCGATTTTCGGCGCCAAAGACGAGGCGGCACCGACTTCACCACCGGTGGCACGAAGAAAGACTTCGATAACGGCGTTAGGATCAAATTTTGGCGGCATAGTTTATGTGCTTTTGATCTGTTTGTGCGATAATAAATGAGAAAGAGCAAGAGAGGTCAGAATGAGAGGTCTTTCACGAAAAACGGGAGACTTTTGAAGGGGAGAAAACGCGTTTTTTCATCAGTGACATCCACGAAACCGAAACCATCCTTCAGAATCACGCGTAAATGTATTCCTTGAGCGCGTTTCTAGCCCTAACTATCCACTCATGCGTTCGCGTCGGCCAACGAAAGCGCACTCATTTACGCGCGAAGTCCTAAAACAAAATTTCCCTCGCGAACGTTTTCCACGCGCGCGCGCGCTTCTGCCCCGCGAGAGAAAAACGAAAAACGAAAGCGCGACGGACGACGCGGAACGAAACGCGAGCGATATCGAACGGGCCGTTCAGTTCGAGAGAAACGCTCCGTGAATTTCGCATCAACGAACGGAAGAGGAAGAAGGAGACAGTAAATTCGTGCTCACCTTTTGCTTTTTTTTATGAGGAGAACAGAGAGTCCAAATGTGGCACAAAGCAGAAGAGGTCGTGGCAGAACTAATAAAAGCAAAGACTACAGAAAACAACAAAACACAAGAGAAACCGCACAAAAAAAAGGAAAAAGATATACGTAATGGTGGGCTTCCGTCGGTCGAAGAAGTCGAAGTCAGGGAAGAGCGCGGGGGGTGCTCCCGCTGCTACCGCCACGAACGACACCAGCACCAAGAACAGCAACAACTACGACTTTGAGTACGACGACGATATCAGCAACAGCAGCAATAAATTAGGAAGAGAAGAAGAAGATAAAGAAGAAAACGGAACGCGGGTAGTTGGAGCAGAAACCAACGACGACGACGACGAGAGCGACGCGGCGATGAGGACGATGCGAGCAGCGGAAAAAGAGAATTTGATGCATGGTGTTACAACAACAACAACAACAACGCAGAAGAAGAATACCACTATCGCGACGAATGGGAAAGAGAATGTCATCGGCGAAAAAGAGGAGCACCGAATGGAATCACTACTGCTGCTACAGCGAGAGAAGGAAGAATCAGCGCTGCATCGAAGACTACTCGCCGTCGAACGAGAAGCGCAATCTGAAATAAAAGAGGAACTCGTCGAGGAGATCGCACGGCTGCGACTGTTTAAAGAAGAAGCGACGAAAACGGCGACGGCGCTGAACGAGAAGAACGAAAAACAAATCGAGGAGATGAAAATGGAGAGAGAAAAGTTACGGAACGAACTCGAGGGCGCGCGACGGGAGAAACGAGAGGAAATCGAGAGCGCGTGTGTATCGGTGAAAGCGAAAGAGGAGGAGGAGAAGGAAAGTTTAAGAAAACGCGCGGAGGCGTTGGAGAAGGAGAACGAAAAATGGAAGAAAGAGATGGAAGAGTGGAAAGAAGAGGCGAGGAAATTGAAGGAGAAGAGGGAAGAGGAGGAGAAGCGCGACGAGCGCGACAACGAGGAGAACAACAGTAGCAATGATAGCAACGGAAAGAACACAACGATGGAAGGAGAAGGAGAGAAAACAAAAGCAGAAAATGGCGACAACAAAGACGGCGGCGGCGATAACGACGACGACGACGACGACGTGCGAAACAATCCGTTTCATATAGAAATGATGGAAAAGAAAGCGAAAGAGATTGAAGATCTCACGAAAAAGTTGAAAGAAGCGGACGAGGCTATTCAATCCGTGGAATCTTTTGCAAAAGATATGGAGGGCAAGTTTAATTATTCTGAAAACGAAAAGAAATATATTCACGAAGATTTAATGCAAATGAAAAGAGAGTATGAGCTATTGGAAAAGTTCACGCGAGAGCGCGGCGCGAGCGCTATGGTGGCTTTTGCAAACGCGCACAGAGAACGCGAGAAAATTGAGCAACGACTGGAAGAAGCGGAAACGCTTTTACTACAACAGGAGGAATATTTTATAGAAAGCGCGGCGGCAACGGTAGCAGCGGCAGGAGGAGGAGTGGAAGATGGAAAGGCACTGGAAGAACGACAGCAGCAACACGTTCTCGTTCTCAAAGAGTACCAAAAAAGAGCGATAGAAGCGGAAGAGCAACTTTTTTCCGCCACGGCGCAAGCCGAAAACGAAGCCACTCAACATCTCGAAAATCTCAAAAGCTCCGAACGCGAAAAGCAAGTCGTGGAAGACCGCTTGCGCACCGAAGAAAAGAAAGTTGAATCTCTGCGCCGAGAACTGAACGAGTGCACCTCGAAACTTCTTCTCCTCGAAAGGTCTTCGAGAGAGTTGAAAGACGAACTCGAGGACAAGGAAAAAGTAATAGAAGGTTTGAAAAAAGACATCGAGGTGCAAGACGAAATCTTAATCCAAAAAGAACTTACCATAGAAAAGAACGAGGAATTATTCAACGACAAACTAATGAAAGAAGCTCTCGTGGCGAAAGAAATCGTCGACGATGCCGTTTTGAGGTGCACCGAGGCGGAAGAGAAGATGGACTTGGCCGAGTTGAGAGTGAAAGCGCTCGAGAAACAACTCGAAGCTGCCGGCTTTGAAGAACTCGAGGAGTAGAAAAAATAAAAGAAGCAGCGTTGCTGCCGGTGAGCAGAAGCAGCAGCAGAAATCGCGCGTGCGCGCGATGAGAATAGCAATCGTTTGTTTGTTTTGTAGAGGACGAGATGTATTAGTATTTTTTTAATGTAAAATCGATATCAAAAAGACGCGTTGTAGTATCTCATAAATATCTTGTTGCGATGTGGATTCATTGTCACGATTGTGGGGGAACACCACGCGCGAGTTAAAAAAAGAGCAAAAAAAAATTCACGCACGCGCGCCCGGCGCGTGAAATCTCTTCATATTCAAACGCACATAAAACAAAATGCGCGGGATCGCGCCGCCGCAGCTTCTCTCGTCGTTCTCTTCTTCCTCTTTCCTTTCGGCGTCCTTTCGGCGCGGGGAGAGAAGGAGAAGGACGAGAACGACGACGACGACGACGACGACGACGACGAGAGCAGCGGCCGCCAGAAATCGAAAAAGACGTCACGAGCAACAAAAACGCTCTAACGGTCTTGCGGCTTCATCGTCGTCGTCGCCGACGATCAAAGGCAGCAGGGAAAGTGCAGACGAACGAGAAGAAGAAGAAGACCAAGGACAAAAAGAGAACGATAGGGAAGTGATAATCCTCTGGGATTTGGACAACGTGAACCCGGGGACGACGTGCGAACGTTTCGCGATAAACGCGCAAAGAATCAAAAAAGCGTCGAAAAAGTTTGGCAGCATCGTTTCTTTCAACGCGTTTGCCGGTATGCAAACGTCTCGAGATTTGAGCGAATGTTGCAACAATGATAATAATAATACTAAGGATGAAAAAGGATTCAAAGAAACGTTCAAGAGGTTAAACTTGAAAACGGAGTTTTATTTAGATGGTCCAGACGCCGCGGATTTGAGGTTAGGTCGACGTTTGATGGAGTTCGCCAACGAGTGTCAAGGGAAGGAGAGGGAAGACGTTCCCGCGTTCATCACGCGGCGGGCAGAGGAGGCGTGTTTTCTTTCCGACGATGAAGACGATGACACTCGCGATGAAGACGACAACGACGACGACGACGACGACGACGACGACGCCAATTATGATGATCATGATGATGTTATTCGTAACGATTTGAGGATCAACAGGAACAATAACGATGACGGAGATGATGATGACAACAATGCGACTGGTACCGTTGCTTGTAACCCAGAACTTAAAAACGTTTCCTTTTGCGAGCAAACGAGAAGAGAATACAGAAACTGGGCATGGCGAAGCAAGAATTATTAAAACTAGAAGGGGAAAAGATACACGCTGCGTGTTTGAAGGAAAAATGTTCACCAGACGAAACGAAACTGCGGCAGATTGTAAAGAATAGAAAACACGTAGCTATTGTCGTCACGAACGATCGGGATTTGAAGTTACCGCTAGATTATGCCATTTCGATGGACGTTTGCGTGGTATTGATTGGCAACTTTGTTGACAACTCGTCAAAAAAGATCAAGAGTTTAGTCTCATCGTCTTCAAAGAAGAAGAAGACCTCGTTCAGACGTTTAGGAGGAGGAGGAAGAGGAAGACAAAAAGACTCGCTTAATCAAATAAGTTGGGATGCGTACTTGGACACGGTTCGATTGGCGGCACAGAAGCGACCCATTGGGCGATTGAAGTTATTGGAAAATGCAGACGCGGCTTTAATTTGGGATTCCGCGCGAAGATTTAGAGTGAGTCAAGACGAAAGAGACGTCCTGGCCGATGCGAAAACGAATAGTAAGGAGTATGAGACGAGTTGCCCAGGGGACGTGGTCGGAATGTGGCGCAGGCACAAATCGGGCGTTGGCGCCTGGTTTTCGTCGTTCGATGAAGATCGGTAGAGGGGTAGAAAGAAATATGAATGAGAGATATTTATTACATCTTGTGCGCTCGCTTGCGTGTATTATTACAGCTGTTTTACTACTACAAATTATTTCTTTTGTGCTTGAGCTTTCATTCGCTTTCTCTTTGCTTTGCGTTCGGCAACTTGTTTCCTCAAAACCTCCTGGGTAATCACCTCGCCATTTTTTAAAACGCGCGGGTTATTCACCTTGCCGACACCCTTAACATTCTTCTCATCTTTAGACATGGGAGCAAACATCTTTTTTAGCTTCGCCTTCACTTGCTGCTTCGACGGAACAATCTTTTCTAAAGATGCGTATATTCGCATCGGCGACAAGATTATTCGGCGCGGAATAGCCACAGCGTTTGATACGATCAACTTCGGCAAAGATAATAGGATTGTCGCACCTTTCGACGCCTTTGATTTGACCTTGATGTCCGCTATCTTCATAAAGTCTGGCTTCTCTATGAACTCTTCTTCCATTCCTACCACTTTCGCATTCTTTTTCGCCGATGAGTCCAGCGTATTTTGATTGGGATTCTTGATGAAAAACTTTTCAAGCCTCGACCGATGCAATTCCTGTCTCGCCGTGAGCGAACGACCAATCAGGATGCCTAAAAATTGCGCCGGATTCGAAGAAAATCCTCTGAGCGCGCTAGTAGCTTTCATCTTTCTCTTTTTGAGTTCCGCCGCTTTCGCCACCAAGTATTTTTTCTTCCTCTCTTGGAAAAGTTCGTCTCGAGCTTTCTGGCGTTCTTCCGCGGTCCCTTCGAATAATTTCGCGACTCTGCCTTTCGTCATTCTATCAACCTCTTGAATTGAACGCAAACACACCGCGGGGACGTGAATGCCGCTCGCAGAGATGTTGTACTGAATTGCATTCTCGTACATAACGACGATTGGGAACAAACACGCTTTAGAGACGTGCGGGATTAAGAGTACGACGCCAAGGAGCCAGACGAAGAACCACAATCGCACTGGAGAATACAAATCTATGTAGTATTGAATCTCAAATGCAATTTTCAACGCAATACTGGATACTATCGCGATGAATATCATCAATATCGCCGAATAGTGCGATAAATTATCATCTCTCCAATCGAAAACACCAATAATTCTCTCCAAAGGCTGCGAAATCAAGTTCAAGGGCACAATGATCGCTAAACATGGTCCGGATAAAATTTTCGGCGCTTGAACTTGATCGAGCGATATTGCCGTTTTAGTGATTGTCTTCACTACGTTTAAGCAAAATGCCAACAGTTTTTTGACTATTTTCAGCACGGCGTCCATTGGATTAGATTTCGACGAAAGCGATTTAATCACGTTCATCAACTTCTGCACAGGATTGTTACCCGAGAGCTCGGCGTTTTCACGGTCAGCCTTGATTCTTTTCGCGGCTCTGTTTCCAACAATTTTCGACGATTCTTTGTGTGATTTCCCCATCTTTATCAATCTCGAATATTCGTACAAATCTTCTATCTCTTCGTCGATATCTTTTTCAATCGCTTTGGTCTTCGCAAACTCGTCTATCACCCGCACTCTTAAAATTTCCTTCTCCGAACCATCCTCATTAACTCCAAAGCACGATACCGGCGCGTCGTCTTTATCTTCTACAATTCGCGACGTATATCCGACGAATAAGAGACCCAAAACACACATGAGGGGTAAGAATGCACCCAAAATATCGCCTCTGAGATAAAAGCACAACGCCGTATGAAAAATTGCAAAATACATCCTCAATGCGAAGGTTTCACTCAACGGCCAAAGAGATAACCACGCGAAAGATTGCATGATAATGTGTGGAAATCCAAGAATGGCAATCACTACTCGAGATATGGCATGTATGATGCCGATTACTGTATCCTCTGGTTTTTCTTTCGGTCTTTCCAGCGGAGCTTGACGCAAATACCAGGAACTCTTTTTTATTACCGGAGTAAATTTGAACACGATTCGGCAATATCCTTGCCATTTCTTTGTCACCGTGTTCTTATTCCTTTCACGCATGAACATTTCACGCTCCGCATCGACTAAATCTTGCGCAGAGAGGCCATCTTCGTCCGTTGGAATGACATTAGCCCACACGTCGAGTTCGTAATTTTCGCTTTTCAAAATATTTGAAATCGGAACACATGCGACGCCAACCGGCTTGGTAAATGCAGTCGTCACCGGATCTCTCGCGAACAAAACGATGCGAATTTCACCCATGATTTCGGTAACGGGAAATGTGGCAGACTCGAAAGCCGTGCGAAAATTTTCTTCGAAGCTTTCTAAGATGACTGCGCATGAGATGTGCGTTCCAAGTAAGCCTTCATCTTTCTCAATCGCATTCTTAAGTACATTCTGTTTGTAGTGTATATCCTTGACTGGGTTCCCTGAATTCAACACACCACCGATTACAGATTTGATTTGAACGCTCAAATTTCCAATTCTTGGTCGAGCCGCTCCAAACGTATTCTCTAAATCTGCGGGCGGAAGCGAGCGACGACCGATGGAATACGCAACTTCAACGTGACCGAGTCGTTTTCCAGCTTTATTCAAAAAGCCATAAACTGCGGTGTTTTTCAATGGTACCAACTTTGTCCACGTCTTTCTCATCTCTCCGATAGCTAAACCAGAGGTGTCTACCGTAAATTCACCTATTGTAGTGCCGCCGACGTAGAATTTCTTCAGGGCCAAGAAATCTTCCGCTTTTATCGTGAGCGCTTCGTCTGGATCGTCGAGTTCTCCATCCCCGTCCTCATCGATAAAACTCATACCGCCATCATCAGCTCCATCTTTTCCGTAGAGATATTTTCGAAACTGCTTCCAAGCTTTTACGAGCGCGATGCCAAAGTATACGCTCTTAAGCTCAGCGAGTAGGCGAACCCGAAAACTCGTGGTCATTGGATTCATCGGTAACGAGAAAACTTCTGTATCGAATGTAGCAGTAGGCTTGACATCTTCCTGCACTTTACCCTTGACCGGTATTAAGTTTGTGTTTGTCGTCAAGTTGATGCGCATGTCCGTGGTTTTACGGTACACCGGAAGTGCTATGTTACGAACCCGTAAAATTTGAACGTAGAGATACAACGAGGGATCGTGAACGTTGAGCATCTTTTTATCCGCGTCAATGATGGGTGGTTCCATAATTTCCGCAAATGGAGGACGAGAGAAGGATATCTCAACAGATACTAGACCTGACGGAATCATAGTTTCTTTATCTTTTGGATCTCGTCGATATATCGCAACTTCCGAGCTCGTCCAATCTCCATTTGCCTCGACATTTAATAAATTGACGCATCCTCTCCCCATTTCAACTTGGCCTGAAAAGTTTCTATCGACGCAACACACAATCAATTCTTTCGCCCCAGGTCTGACTAGAAGAGTAAACGTCTCTCCTAGACTTTCATTCCACACAGGCGTGGAGGTATCGTATACCACAGATGTTGCAAAGCGCTCAAATTTTGGCGCATTATCGACTTGGACCGTGACGCTGGGATCGCACAAATCTTTACTCGTATTTCCAACTGGTAACAAATATCTCGCTGCCAACACCCTGACGTGACATCTCCGCGCATACTTTGTTAAATTCCCGGAATCTTCCAACGTTATAGAACCGAATCCTCCGCACGCATTTAAAATTTTATTTTGTATTTCCAAAGGTTCCATCATTTTCGCCACAGAAACTTTTAAATATCCAACGTCTAGTCGCCGTTCATGATCTTCAAAAACAACCTCTTCACCGGCACTTCTTGAACTAATTCTCGTTCCGAGCGGTAAATTAAACGTCCTGTAGGAGCCGTCTTGCGGTAAACACTCTAATGGAATACCGCATGCGCCACAGAAATCATCTGCGTTTCCAAAATCACGATCAAACACGGTAAACACGAGTGCAGAATCGTTGTTCGTGAGATCAACAAGATACCTTTCGTTCCAATGCGGGAAACACGTGTCATTTTTAACTTTTGTCCTGTATCTCTCTTTAGCTGGCATAGAATCACCTCCGATTTTTACGTACGCGTCAGATCCCGACCATCCATCCATCGGCGTAATGTTTGAAGCTTCCATAACATGAACATAGTATCGACCGCGTCTCTCGTTCTGCATCGCGCTTCGTTTTGCCGGTGTGAAAGATTTAAAACTTTGCTTCAATCGCTCGTCAATTGCTCTTTCTTTCGCCGAGAAACTGATATTCTGATCTCGTCTTCTCTCGTCGTACGTAGAGGATGTTGCGCTGTGCTTCGCCGCAAACGAACCCGCAATCCAAGGCTCCAACGGATCTTCGCTACCTTCGCCCACTTGCAAAGCGTGCCAATTTCCATTCACGCCGAGCGCTGGTAGCAGTTTCGGCGGACGTCTAAACGCCATTTTCAACGTACCTTCGCCACCGCCTTCTTTGTTCTTCTCCATCCGCTTTTTAGACATCAGTTTTTTTACCTCTTTTTTCTTCGCGTTTTGGTTCAAACCTTCGAGTGTTCGTAAAGATTCGGGCGAACCGGCTGGCTCCACATCCAAAGTAATTTCTCGCCAATGTCCATCGAGTGGACACAGCTCAATGGGTACCGAGCACGTCCCGATGAGCGATTTCTTAGAATCAATTTCAGACGGACCTTTCAAATCCCAAATCTTGAAGACGATTTCCTTCGAACACCAAGAACCTTCATCATCATCATCGCTTTTTCTCTCCTCCTGGGGAGCATTGTCTTCGTTTTCTTTCTTTGACGTCTTCTTTTTTGTCTTCGGCGACAAGGACGCAAACATTCGTCTCCTCTCTTTTTCCTCCTCTACTTGTTCGCTGAATATCGGAAATGAAAAAGACTCGCCCTCTCCGGCGTTCCACACCGGATCCACTGTATTCAAAATAGGTCTCGTCACTCCAACATACTCGCTTCCGTCCTTCTTTCTCACGTGCACAGATACGACTGGATCGACGGTACCTCGCCCGGCTTTCTTCGCTCTCGATCGTGATAACCGTTTCACGTTGTATTTTTTATACAGTTTCTCGCACTCAAATATCTTCACCTCTAAATCTCTGGACACCGAGGATGGATTGATTGAGGCTGCTTTTTGGCTCATCTGCTCGATCAAAACCCCCGCGCCGAACGACGAGGACTTCTTCGCGTTGCCGTTTTTACTCGCATCGTTTCTACGGTCATCCTCGTCGTCGTCGTCGTCGTCGTCCGAGAGTTCTTCTATTTCTTCAAAGTTCTTCAAAGCGTTGAGTTCGTTGAAGTCGTCTGCTGAGATGGTGTTCAACTTTTCTTTCAGTTTCGATAATTTGTTTTTAACGGAGCTTTTCCCGCTCTTGCTCGTCTTCTTGTCGGCGTTATCGAAAGAATCGTCGGCAGCGCCGATCGACGCGTCGGTGGCATCATCCTCATCGAGCGTCGTTGTGTTCTTCTTCTTTTTTGCCATCTTTAGCTTCACGCGCGCGTTCCTCTCTCGCGCGCGACGAAGGGGGGGACTCAAAGGTCGAGAAAAAAAAATATCGCGTTACGAGCGTACGTAAAAAATTAAAAAAAGATTTCCTCTCGTGCGAGCTTGGTTTTCTGTTTAGGGTCTCAAATTCTCAACTTTCATTCTCGTGCGTTTTCAGCGTCACACGGGACACACACACCAACTATTTAAAGCAGAAGAGAGCGCGATGACAAGTTCAATGATACCAATGATAGTATATATAGTATAGTAATATTTTACAGCAGTTTTCGTTTTAATGTACGAGAGTATAATGGTATCAAAGGCGGCATCCCATCATCGCATCCGCTTGAAGTTTTGCTCGTCTTCCTCCATACCGTCTTCTCCTTCTTCTCCTTCCTCAACGATCCCGAAATTTCCCCTTTCGCTGTCTTCTTCAAGCTCTTGAACGCCGAGCTGCGTATCCAGCTTGGCGAGCTCTTGCATGACGGCGTTCATTTCCGCTTCGATGGCTTCCATGTTTGCGCGGATAGTTTTTGTATCGGAAACCACGAAGTCGGTGCTGTCACCGACCGCTTTATCGTCGTCATTTTCATCGACACTGTCATTCCTTTCATCAACGATCTTTACGATCGAGCTATCCGGTTTAAAGACGACGGTTTCTTTTTCTTTCTTCACATTCGGTTTCTTCATATTCTTTCCGACGCCTCCGAGCAAAGAGGAGAGCACACCTACACCTTTATTCGTCTTTTTACTCTCGTCTGTTACTTCATCTTCGTTTACAACGGAGACATCGGCCGTAGCACCATCTGCATTCTCGGCAGAATCTCCTTCGTCCGACGATGACGCTTCATCGCTTTCGTCTCGCGATTTGAGTATTTTCAAAACGGCTCCAGTCGCGGCGTCCCCTATCCTTCCCGCTTGTTTACTCAAATTCTGAGCAAACGTTGAAAGATCCTTCTCAAGCACTTCTCTTGTTTTGAGACTAATCATGGATCGATCGAAAGATTCTGTCGTGTCCACGTTTTCTTTCTTGGCTTGCTGTTTGAAGGAGCTTGCCGCGAGGATGATTTCTGTTCGAACTTGCGTGTCTTTGAACTGCAGCGATCTGAACATGCTTTGCAAACCAGCTTGCATCTTTTCGAGGACGGCTTCTTCTTTTTCAATTTGATCGAGAGGTGCACCTTGTGCTTTCAATCTTTGCACGGTCCCCAACTGTTTCTTAATGCTCGTTTGTTGTCTCTCGATGCGTTTCTGCAAACCAAACATGTCCGAAAGAATCGCTCTCGATTTGTCCAACGATTGACCGATGCTCTGACCAATCTTAGCGGCTCCACCTTGTTCGACTTCTAATTCAGCTGGATCTACGCTGAAGAATTCGTGCTTCAAACACTCTAAAGCCGATGGTCGATCTGTGTTGTTGCCGCTCAGCTGCTCTCCGCTTTTAGCGGCTTTCTTTTCCAACCAATACGGACGCCCCTTCAAAAGTTCGGCGGCTAATTTCCAGCCGGCATCGCCTCCCGCATCTAAAAGAGCTGTTTTAGAACGCCCGAGCTGTCCCTTGTTTTGCGTTCTCCATAAATTCAAATCGTAGTTGCATTTTTTCAGTCCGCGGTTGAAGCTCGACAAGCCTCGATTGGTTCGTAAACTTGGCAACGCCAACTGCATGAGGATGACACCCGCTGAGTACGAATCAAATCGATCGGGTAAGTGCTTTACCCACGCTGCACTACCCGCAGCGTACGCCAGAGGACCGAGTAGCTTACGTAAATCTGGAGCGTCTTCAGTCGGAATCAAAAACTCTTCCGGCGGCGCGTACTTTGGATCCATGATGGTTTCATCCGGGGCAAAGTTCGTTCCCGTGCGAAAGCATGCGCATGCGCCTAAATCGATGAGCTTGAATTCCGGTTCTTCCATCAAGACGTAATCCTTCACTTTTCTCTCGTACATAGCGCCACCACCACTTTCTCCATCTCCGTCTCCTCCTGCGCCCTTATTCCCGCCTCTTCTGATCGAGGATAAACTTTCGCTAAGAAATTTCCCGGTGCCTTCCAAAACGTTCTTCCCTCTGTTTTTCTCGTCGTACGCTTCGCAATCTGCCAACACGAGATTGTGCGGCTTGATGTCTCGATGGACTAAACCAGCGCTGTGCATGGTAGCTAGATTCGTGAGTAATTGTTTCATAACTTTCTGTGCAATCTCCAGTTCACACGCCGCGTCACCTTTGCGCACCCCTTTTCTCTTCAAAAGGTTCTTCGCCAAGCCAGATGGATAATCCGACTGAGCCATAAACTGTGCCAACGTCCGATCACCTTGGTACTTCCACACCAACCATAACCCTTCCTTCACGGTCAAGTCATTCATTTGATTAGTGTCCATCAACTTTTGCCACTCGTCATACGTCACCCGATAGCTGCCTAAAAACTCCGCGCAAGCGCCTTTCGCGTCTCGCGAAACGCGATCATTCATCCAGTTCTCAATCTCTTGAAGCTCTGCCGCGCCTTCTACGTTTAGTTTTGGTCTTTTCAACACCACCCTTTCTTTTCCCCTCCAGATTGCTTGGTATACGATCCCAAACGATCCTTCCCCTATTTGTCGTTCTATTTCGAATTCGTGGCGTTTGAAATTTCGTCCCGCTCGTGCTTTTATTTTCATTCTCGTCTTCGTGCTTCGTTTTTTTATTCCACCTCTTCCTCCTCCTCCTCCTCCAAAAGGAGAAAACGACGACGAAAAGCTATCATAGGTGGTGGTGGTGGTGATGATGTTGACGTTGCTCGTCGGACCGAATGATGCCCTCATGATCGTCGCCCTTCCTCTTTGAAATCCTCCGGAGGTGTTCTCGTCGTCGTTGTTCTTGTTGTCGTTTTCAAAGAAACGACGACGAGCTTTTCTGTTCCCGAAAGCACCACCACCGCCAAAATGTTTTCTCGACGCAACCGAAACAGAAGAAGGAGAAGAAGAAGTTCCCGCGAAACCAGCGACCGAGGCAGTCGCCACAGAGCGCATGACGATTAGACCTGTCTAGTTTACGTCCGATCTCTTTCGCGCGCGCTCCCGTTCTCTCTCTCTCTCCCTCTCTTTTGTGCGGGCGGAGCTGCGCTCGTTTTTTTTTAAATGGCGTCAGCAAAAAAAGGTTTTCGGTTGTTTGTGGCTGGAAAATGCACGGCGATTGGGCAAAATGATGTGCGGAAAAAAAGCAAAAAAAAAAAATGTGTTCTGGGTGAATGGACTCTTCTGCTGTGAGTGAGTGGGGGTGATCGCTCATTT